>OCHA01000179.1_pt1 | contig 89494 bp, 72 predicted proteins | sample 1538591 | NCBI WGS metagenome assembly OCHA01 (sample SAMN04571710, study PRJEB22368) | human gut metagenome | biome: human gut; material: stool | host: Homo sapiens | place: Luxembourg | collected 2012-09-06 | reverse complement strand
ATCAAGGTTTTAAAAGAATTTTAGAACAATAAAATGGGTAGTTTTTGACACTACCAGGTGATAGGAGGGAGATTTTTTATGAAACAAATGTGTAGAAGAGAAAAAAAGTGGATTAAGATTATTGCATGTATTATGATCTCCATATTGATGGTACAATTGAGCAATGTTCAAAAAGTATATGCAGTAACACAGTCAGAATTTGATGCAAAATTATCACAATTACAATCACAATATCCTAATTATAGTGTTTGGAATGGACAATTTGATAATGGAACACAGTGTTTTGGTTTTGCACATATGATGGGATATAATGTGTTTGGAACAATGCCGTCGACCTGGCAAAGGAGTTATGATATTTACAGTGTAAAGCCCGGTGACCTGATACAGTATGGAAATACAAGTGGACAGGGTCATACGGTTTTTGTAACTGCAGTTTCAGGAAATACAATAACGTTCGTGGATTGTAACGGAAATGGAAATTATAGTGGAAGTACCAAGGTACGAAGGAATGGTGTATTATGGGGAAACACTATACAAAAGGGGGCAAGGATATGGGGCAAATATTCGTTTAGCTATTTGCTTGTATCAAATGGAATTCAGTCGTATGATACATGCAGTACTTCATATGCAGGAAACTACATTTGTACATCAAGAACCACATTAAATATCAGAGATGGGCATGGTGGAGCAGTAATTGGTTCAATACCATCAGGTGCAGTAGTATATGTTTCAAAAGCAGATGGAACATGGGCACATGTTTCTTATAATGGAATTAATGGGTGTGCGTCTATGCAATATTTGCAAAGACAGCAGAATACACTTAATTATCGATTACATGTATGGATATCTGATACTGATATGGGCAGTGTACCGGAGCATTTTTATAAGGGAAAATCATACTATTTATGCTATGAAATATTAGATACAGATACGGGAAAAAGAGTAGATATAGATCATAGTGGACTTAATTATAGTGTAAGTGAAGTTTTTGTATATCCTGATGGATCAAAGTCTGATCCATGCACTTATGGAAATGACTATAATTGGTATCGAAGCTATATGGGATCTACCGGGCAGTATAAAGGGATTGTAAGTGTTACAGGGGATCTTAATGTTTCGTGTGAGGTTAGCTGGAATGCTGAGTATTCCGGAAATGTAACATTAAAAGCGTCTACATATTCAGTTAATCTTAATATACCGGGAAATACAAGTCAAAGGGTTACATTAACAATGGAGGGAGAGATACCTGATAATTGTAAGTTGGCAAAAGAGTCATCGGGAAGCGGTTTTTCTGCAAAATGGGATGGTGACTGGAATGGATGGTCGCATGACATGGTAATTACTGCAGAAAGTGCAGGAACGGGTGTAATAAGTGTATCAGTAGTAGATGGAAACAATACTTCTGTAGAATATGGAACTATTAAGATATATGTTAATGTGACCAAAGAACAAAAAACTGTTTCTGCTATGAGTGGGGTGAAGCTGGCAGGACGCGCGTCAGATGCACTTAGGATTAATTGGAATACAAACAGTAGCGCATCAGGTTATATAATAGAGCAGTATAAAGATGGTAATTGGAGCAGAATTGCTAAAATATCTGGAGCGAATACATATAGAATTGAAAATTTGGAAAGTTCTAGGCAATATAATTTCAGAGTCTGTGGATACACTACAGATGACGGAGATGAAGTATATGGAAGTTATGCTTATGTTTCCGGGATAACAAATCCGAAATCCGTAACAGGAGTGAAGATTGGAGGAACTGCAAAAGATGCATTAAGAATAAATTGGAGTCAGAATATATGTGCTTCCGGTTATATCATAGAAAAATATGAAAACGGAAAGTGGAATCGTATTGCAAGAATAGCCGATGCAAATACAACTACATACAGAGTGGAAAATTTAAAGCCTGCATCTACTTACAATTTTAGAATAAAGGCATTTGATTTTGATGGATCAGTTCCGATATATAGTGAATATCAGAATATTTCGGGAAAGACAAATTCAGCATCTAATACATCCGCAACGGTATCTAATGTAACCGGGGTAAAAATAGGTGGAAGAGCAGCAGATGCACTTAGGATCAACTGGAATAAAGTAAATGGCACATCAGGATATATTATTGAGAAGTATGAAAACGGAAAGTGGATCCGAATAGCGAGAATAGCAGATGCAAATACACAGACTTATCGCGTTGAAGGGCTAAAGGCATCTACAACATATAAGTTTAGAATAGAAGCATTTAGTTTTAGCGGAAAAACACCATTGTATAGTACTTATGCATATATAAACGGAAGAACCAATCCGGCTGTTGCAACAGGTGTTTGTATAGGTGGAACTGCAAAGGATGCACTGAGAGTAAATTGGAATAAGGTTAATGGTGCATCAGGCTACATAATAGAAAAGTATGATAATGGAAATTGGATTAGGGTAGCGAGAATAGCAGATGCAAATACGCAGACATACAGGGTTGAGAAACTTAAAAGTAATACAGCATATGTATTTAGAGTCAGATCATTTGATTTTGATGGAAGTACACCATTATATAGTGGTTCCCAATATGTAACAGGTAGTACATTATAATTGCTTGTGATAAATGGCAGCTAGGATAATATGTGGAAGGGGTAAGGAAAAATATGAGGAAAAAACTGTTTATTTTATTATTTTTGGTATGTATATGTGGGTTTGATTATAATATGGTTTATGCAGCACAACCCACTGAGGAGTGGGAGTTACCGATAGTGCCGGGAGATGAAGGTGTTATTGATAAGGTTGATTCATTCTTATGCTCAAATGCAACAGAGAGTACTTTTCAGTTACAATGGAATAAGGTGAATAATGCAGATGGATACATTATAGAACAGTTTAAGGATGAAAAGTGGACGCGAATAGCACGAATTGGGAATGGAAAAACAATATCTTATAAGGTTGAAGGACTGACTTCAGGCAAAAAATATCAATTTAGAATAAAAACGTTCATGTTTTTGGGAAAGGTACCGCTATATAGTGATTATGTTCTGGTAAGTGGAACTACTTTGCCTACCAAGAATACTAATGTTGTGATTGGTGGCAGGGCAACTGATGCATTAAGAATTAATTGGAGTAAAAATGAAAGTGCAGCAGGATATATCATAGAGCAGCAAAAAGATGGAAAGTGGGTACGAATAGCAAGGATTGCTGATAAAAATACCACAACATACAGGGTTGAAAAATTATCAGCAGGAACAAGCTACAATTTTCGTATAATGTCATTTAACTTTGATGGTAATACTGCCATATACAGTGGATATGTTACTGTTAAAGGAATGACTCTTCCGATGTATAACAATAATGTAGTGATAGGTGGTCGAGCAACGGATGCACTGAGAATAAACTGGGCTAAGAACAAAAGTGCATCAGGATATATTATTGAACAATACAAAGGTGGAAAATGGATACGAATAGCAAGAATTGCTGATAATAATACAATAACTTACAGAGTTGAGAAGTTATCGGCAGGAACAAAATATCAGTTCCGTATAGAGTCATTTAACTTTGATGGAAATATACCGGTATATAGTAGCTACGTATACATAAACGGAACAACATTGCCAATAAATAACAGAAATGTTGTGATCGGAGGCAGAGCAACCGATGCACTAAGAATTAATTGGACTAAGAATGAAAGTGCAGCAGGATATATTATTGAGCAGTACAAGGATGGAAAATGGATACGAATAGCAAGAATTGCTGATAAAAATACTACAACATATAGAGTAGAAAAGTTATCATCAGGAACAAACTACAAATTCCGTATAAAGTCATTCAATTTTGATGGTAATTCAGCAATATATAGTGGATATGTTAATGTGAGCGGGACAACATTAACAAAATGATATAAATGGTATAGTGCGTTAGTAATATAAGAAAAAAAGGATTGATCAGCTATAAGACGGATTAATCCTATTTTTCTATTATTGTTTATGATTTCTTAACTTGTCCAGATTCAGCTCTCATTTTGTCCTGGTGAGGATATTAATAAAAACCTTCTGTGATATATTAAGAGAAGGCTGAGTTTTCATAAAAATTGAATTACATAAAAAGGATATAGAAAATGAAATTTAAGTTTAACAAAAAAATGGTTAGCACAATAGTGATATTGATTTTTGGCATAGCAATTACAGTTGCAGCACTGTCTGCAAAGAATATGGAGCTTGAAAATAAGACAAGCTCAGAAATAGCCACAGAGACAGTATCAGCTACAGAGATGATATTGGATACAGAAAATACAGAGACTAGTAATGTGGATAAGAATTCATCAGATTTCTCAAAAGACAAAGCAACAGTAGTCGATGATAAGGACAAATCTGGTGATACGAAGAATTCTGATAAAAGTTCAACAACTACAAAAGAAACGGGTAAAAGCTTGAAAGATACAAAGAGCTCATCAAAAACCACCGATAATAATAATGATTCAGATAATGACAATTCAGGAATGAGTAATAATAATGAACCGAAATCTGATAACGGAGTGATAGAGCTTCCAATTATACCGGTTGACTAATGTGACGTGGTATTAACCTATGCATATAATGGTGGTTATAGACCGTAAAATTTTTGGGTAGTTGCTTTCTGGCACCACTTAGAAAGACGGTTAAAAAGTAATAGAAGCGTATGGGATACCAGTTGTGGTTTTACCTATATTTGAAGAAGAAACGTAAGAGGAGTTAATACAATGGAGAACGATACATTGTAATTGTATTTTACATGGTAATCCGCTATACTAGATATAAGTGTAGCAGATTATTTTAATGGAGGAAGTCGAATGAAGACAAAAAAGTTTTTATCATTGGTGTTAAGTGCGGCTATGATATTAGGTGTGGCTGTTCCGGTCGCAGCAGAACCGGTGTCAGCAGGGCAAGGCGTTGAAGCAGAACAACAGCCAATTGTAGAAAATAGCATTACAAGTGGATATATTCTGAGTGATTTGGATTATAATACACCGGTGTATGAACCGGATGAGTCGGTGCCGTATTCTGATGATTGGGGATATTCTGCAGATGAAACTATAGAGAGCAAGTATCCGGCAAATGGAGTCAGCGATATCAAGGCGAAATATCCGTCTGTTCGTAATCAAAATCCTCTTGGCACATGCTGGACATTTTCGTCAATAGGTCTTGCAGAGTTTGACTTGATTAATGATGGTGCGTTTGATAAAAATATAGATCTTAGTGAACTGCATCTGGCGTATTATGCATATAATTCGCTGTTAGATCCGCTTGGTGGAACAGTGGGGGACTATGCAAAGTACTATATGAATAATACAAGTGTTCAGTATGGTTATCTCAATCGTGGTGGCAACTATTTAATGGCGGCACGCAGAATGGGACAGTGGTGTGGTCCGGTAAGCGAGAGTGATGTACCATATAGTAAGGTGGCAAGCAACGGATATACAGCAAGCACTATTGATACTTTTCTTAATACAGGTTTATCTGATGAATATGCATATTCAAAGGATAAGGCACATCTGGAAAATACATACATGATTAATATCAAGGAAAATGCATCAGATGTGAAAAAAGCCATAAAAAAATATGGTGCAGTGGGAATTATGTATAGTCATAATGATACCGGATATCATTACATAAATAACAGTTATAATGATAAAACAAATAACAGAGCAGGTCATGCGGTAATGGTTGTTGGATGGGATGATAACTATTCTAAAGATAATTTCAGAGATGGTGTTAAACCTGAAAAAGATGGTGCATGGCTTATTCGTAATAGTTGGGGAGACGGAACCGGTTCATATTATAATCAGAGTTATTTTTGGATGTCATATGAAACTTTTTCTTTATCCGATACGGCTTGGGTGTTTGATTTTTCTGCTAATGATGGATATGATAACAATTATCAGGTTGATGGAGGATTAAATGTAGCCCATCAAAGCAGTTACAGGAAATTGGCCAATGTTTTTACTACTCAGACAAAACAGGGAGTATCTTCTGAGGACTTAAAAGCAGTTTCCCTGTCTATTACATCTAAAACAAATGTTAATTATACAATAGAGATTTATACAGATTTAAAGGATAAGACAAAGCCAATAAGCGGAACAAAGCAGGAGACTGCTACCACTACAGGGCAGACAACCTATGCCGGAGTATACACAATTCCACTTAAATCAGCGGTTAATCTGAAGCCTGGGACAAGCTATTCGGTTGTAGTGACTACTGATACACCTGCCGTTGACATTGAGGCAGCGATGACCGGGGATGTAAATTATAATAATGAAATGGTGTGGGAGAATCATGCGTCAAGTGATAATACGGCAAGCTATTATTTCTATGGGACAGGGTTGGCATATTCCAGCAGTTGGAATTATCAGAATGTGTATGGTAATTTCTGTATTAAAGCATTTACCGCCAATAATGTAGAAAAAGATTCTGAGAAGCTTGTTGGCAGAAGCCTTACTTTAAAAGATAATATTGATATGAACTACTATATGGAGCTTCCTGAAAGTATCAAATCAAACAGCAACGCATATATGGAGTTTACGGTGAATAATAGCCAGCCATATAAGGTCAGCGTAAACGATGCAATCCCTGTTGAGAAAAACGGAAAGGTTATATATAAGTTTGCATGTCCACTAAATGCTGCACAGATGTCAGATACTGTTAAAGCCAAAATGGTGGTGGATGGTAATAGTGGAAATGAATACACTTACAGTGTAAAAGAATATGCCACCGAGCTCCTGTCAAAATCAAACGAGTATCCGGAAGAAACCATTAAGCTTGTGAAGGCACTCTTAAACTATGGAACGGCAGCGCAGAGCTTCTTTAAATATAACACTGATAAGCCGGCAAACGCTATTTTAAGCGATACCGATAAAATTGTCGCAGCAGCTGATTTTGCTGCATATAAGGCTGTTATTAAAACAGATAGTGCAAATAGTCAGAGTAATGGACTGACATATTACGGAAGCTCTCTGATATGTAAGTCTGAGATGACAGTAAGACATTATTTTATGGTGAACGAAGGCTGTGATATAAATAATTACAAGTTCAGCTATGTTAATGCAGATGGCAATGAAGTCAGTCTGACACCTAAAAAGGCTTCAGATGGGGTGTATTGTGTAGATATAAACGGAATAATGGCACGCAACCTGAATAGTAATTATGCATGCAAAGTCACCGAAAAGAATAAGGCCTGTATTTTAGAGCTGGACTATGGTCCGTTCAGCTATTCACAGAAGGTCATTAATAGTGGAAATTCATCTGCTGAATTAAAAAATCTGGTGAACGCACTATATTGGTATTGGTATTATGGATATAGAAATTAAAAAGACTGCATAATTAAAACCACCGCAGAAAATACCCCACGTTATTGCGCAGGGCTTTGATTTTAGGTTAAAGAAATTGTCTTTCTTAAAATGGGTATCTTACCTAATAAAAATACTATTATCAAACTAAGCAACATGACAAACAACACGTAAATAATATTTCCTATTAAAGTTTGAAAAAATGCATGACAAACAAAATTATCAATTGTGATCCTTATAACAATATTATGTATAAAGAAAATGCCTAATGTATTTATGGAAATATTTTTTATAAGTTTAAATTTATGATTGTAATTTAGTGATAGTACAAATATGCAGCATACATTCAGTAAAGTAAAAACAGTGTCATATCCACACCAGACTATATCCCATGGTTCGGCAGTAGCAGTATGATTTGTAAAGAAAACAGCCATTAAATAAAGCATACAACAATTTGCGATAATAAGTAATACTGAAATAAGGTTTCTATATAATGCTTTAATCTTTAAAATAGCGTTTTTACAATGAAATACTATTCCACCTAATGTAAAATATGGGAATGCATAAAACTGTGTCATTCTGAAAATATTATGTTCAGCAAACTGCATAATTTCAGGCATGTTCTGATTATTTGCAATACCAATAGCATATATGGTATATCCAACAGCTTTGATACAAAATCCTATAATAAAAAATATGAACAAAAGAATACTAAAATTTTTCAGACTGGATTTGAATATTTTCACAAGTAGTGGTGCAAATATATATAACAAAACAAGAATACCCATAAACCATAAGTGATTAATCCATCCGAGTGGATTGAGAGTAATCAAATTATATATAAAATCATGCAGATTTAAAGATGTATGTGTATAAACTGAAAAAATAATTAAACCAATAATGCCCCATAGAGCTGTAAGCAAAATGATTTTAATGGTTTTAATAATGTGCTTTTTCAAATCAAAGGGCCTGTTAAATAAAAGATAGCCATTACAGAAAAAGAAAAGAGGAACACAAGTTGACATAATTGCTCTCGTAAAATATCTGATATAATAAATAGTTTTGTTATCTGAAAGAAAATTATAGTTATAAAGAGTGGCATGATACATTATTACGAAGAATAATGCGAAAAACTCCATTAAGTCAATATAATTCCATCTTTCACTATTAAGTGTCATTTCTTTGTTATTCATTTTTTCTCCTAGCCAAACAGACAATTTTAAACATGAATTTTAACAATCTAATATATTATTTTATATTATAGAAAGTAAATATTCAATGGCAAAATATACCTATACTTTAGCTGTATCTTTTTTATTCGTAAAATCGTACTTCAAGAAGAAAGGCTCACTGTTAAAAGTCAAGTGAAGGAATATTGGGTGACTAAAATGTTTGATGAGAAACAACAAAAACCTATAAAAAGTAATAAATTATGCAAATGATTAATAAGTTTTTGTTATTATAAAATGTGGTATAATAATACTTGAAATCAATAGAATTGATGGATAATAGATGATTATCCATCATATTTTCAAGGGTATATTAATTAGTGTTTACTCTTTGATTGCAATTGATATACTATAAAGGAAATAGATGTAATTCAATCCTGTATACAAAGAATGGCTGATTGTTCATTTAAACTGAAAGGCTGGTATATTTCACTTATTACGATAGCTTTAACATTATTAATTGGACAAGAGTGTAAATTGTCAATTATTGGTTTGTTTATGTTTAGTATTACTACGGTCTTTTGGGGATTAGATAGTTTTTTTTTGAAAACAGAAACATTATATAGATGGAAATATGATTGGGTAATTGATGCTAGACTGAATGGTAATATGGAAAATTTATATGATTTGAATCCTATGAATCGAAAAATGTGGAAAGAAGCTGATAAGAAGAATCCATGCATTATTAAATATGTTCTATCTAAGACTTTGTTACCTTTTTATGGAATTATTTGGTTAATATCAGTTGCTATAATAATTTATATTGTATTGAAATATTAGGAAAAAGTGGGAGGAACTATAATGGAAAGCTTAGGCAGAGTAAATGTATATCGTAATATTATAGAAAATAATGATTTGAAATTGAATGGCGAAATCATAAAGCTATTTAAGCTAAATGAAAGAATCTTAAAAAATATAGAAACACTTTTTTTAATAAGGGATAATATTGAAAATAGAGATTCTCTTTTTGAAATGTATATTCAAGATATAATTAATCAGGGGCAAAATTTAGCCGAAGCTGTAGATGTACCCAATTATAGAAAGCTATTAAATGATATTATCGAAATAGAAGAAAGCAAGAAAAAAACAGCAAACAAATTTAATGCACTAATAAAAAAATTAAGTGAGTTTAACGATAGGAGATTAGAGAATCTGGAAAAGCAGGGAGTATTTATTTTTTCAGATTATAAACCAAAAGGACTAGAGGATTATAAAGATAATGCATATAATAGTTATCTTGAAGAAAATTACAATAATGAAGAGAATAGTATGGTTTTTCTATCATATGCGTATGAAGATAAACTATATACAATAGCGCTTTTCTTTTACTTTCAAATTAAGAAGATTTTCCTTTATATTGATTGGATGAATAATGGAAAAGAAGATAAGGGAAATGTATTGAAACAAAAATTACGTAAAGCATTGGACAATTCTAAACAGTTGGTGTTTCTAAGGACACCAAACAGCGAATTGAAAATAGAGGGAAATTATTATGTAAGACCTTGGTGTTCTTGGGAACTTGGAAATTTTTATGAGAGACAGGGATCAGGACAAAAATTTTTCATTGATTTATATGATCATGGGAAAATCGATAATTTACAGTTAGATGGAATAAAATTATTGACTGGTGTAGCAAATGGAGAATTGAGTGGAATAATACAGTAAATAGTAGTTTACATATCATATTAAGTTCATGAATATTTATATATTTTATAAACTTAACATACATATAATGTGAATTAATAAATATTTATAAAGACTACCAATTGGTATATTTTCATAGTATAATGTTTCTGAGAAACTAAAAGATTTATATTTTATACTACAATTTTTACGGGGACATATAATTATGAAATACACAGATTCAAATGAATGGAAATTATATATTGAATTAACAAACAAAAGACCGGATCTGTTTATTCAATCGGAGGATCTTACCATCATTACTGATCCGGATACTGTAAATAAGTATGTTGCTGATTCCGGACGGAGACTTGGGGTTGTTTATAAAAGTCCATGGAATACAATGCTTGTTGATTTGGTTAAAAATAAAAATGGAGATTTGTTTTCTTACGACAGATTGATCGGTACATCAACAGGAGTACCGGTTGTTACCATTCCTGTATATGATGGTAAGTTTATACTTATCAAACAGTATAGACATGCTATACGCAGCACACAGTATGGTTTTCCACGTGGGTTTGGAGAAGATGGACTGTCAGCCGAAGAGAATGCTGTTAAGGAGCTTTCGGAAGAAGTTGGAGCAACTTTCACTGATGATGCAAGAATTAAGGTAATAGGAAACATCACCGCCGATAGTGGAATTACATCAGGAAAGATTTCTGTAGTATATTGCGAAATTTCATCTTACGAGGAAAAGATAGGATATGAGGAGATTCAAAAGACGATTTTATTGTCTGGTAGAGAATTGGATGATTGGATAAAAAGAGGGCGAATCGATGATGGATTCACCCTTGCTGCTTATTCATTATTTTCATTGTCAGCGGATTTACGATAATATGAAATGCCACGAGGCTGTTTTTGGGTAACACGGATATCTTTAATAGTTGCCTTGAATAGGTTAAGGCTGTCAAGCAGGTCAGCGAGATGTATTTTATTGGAAATGAGTGATCCAATGATACTGAATGCAATTGTTGATATGAATGCAAAAAGTATTGTTAATATAAGTATATTATGGAAGTCCGGCTCTACAGCACCCTGTATCCAACCCAGTATCGTGTTAACAAAAACAAATAAAAATATACTGGCACCGATTGTACCGATGATTTTGCGGAAACGTTTGTTTAAATAAATCTTTTGTGATTTTATTTGTTCTAAATGATTTTGTTCGTATGTTTCAGCGGATTGTGGAATGGTGTCAATTTTTTCAATTATGCGATCAGCAGTATCCCATGGGGCAAGCTGTACTGAGCTTAAAATCCAGTTATCTAAATCGGGTTTTTCATCTTGATAATAGTGTACTTTGCAGGATGAATTATTGATATTCTGTGAATCTTTCCAGTACATTATTAGGCGTGAAGCAAAGTCGTTCCAGAAAGAACCTGAAATTCCTGCTTCGCCATCATAGTGTTTACACACATTTTTTATTCCTGATTCAACAACATAATTGTATAATAGGTCGATAATCAGATCGGCGATATGGCATGTATCTGTATATGAGGTATCCTTTGCGAGATATTCATAAATGTGATTTTTCCAGACAGATCGACAGTTGCTCTTAGGCGGGAGAGTTCCATTAATATTGCCAAGTAGTTCATGGACGCTATTGTTGGAAATAGCGGATATCAGTTTGTCCGTGGAAGCAGCTTGTTTAGGCTGAGATTGTAAAGAAGACAAAAGTCTGTCACGGCTATTTAAAAAGAGAGTTATTAATTCGTGTAAAGAAATGTGTGATTTTATGGGCTCAGCAGTAGAAAATTGGGACTGGCTCATGGCAATTACCATTGTAACGACGTTTATAACATAATTCCAGGTATCATTATGTGCTTTTTGTTGTAGAAGCGGGAGGTCACAGAAGGTTATGGCCTGATGTATATCGTGAATATCATCATGGGTAAGATTTAAACCTTCGAAAGTAGAAAAATGAAATGAATCAGGCGTAGATAGAGCCTGCTGAAAATACTGTGATGCAGTGCGCACAAGAGTATTATCTTGTTTGTAATACTGTGCAACTTTTAAATGTCCTAATTCAAACATATGAATTATTTGTTCGGATGTGTCTGTGTTTGCTAACGAGCGAAGAAAGCCACGAGAATCAGATAATTGATTAAAAGATAGTACAACAGAGTTACCATTGAGAATAATTTCCTCGAAAAGTGCTTTCTGAGCACGCTCAATTTCTGCTTTGGAATTTCGAACAGAATCCAGTTCGAATAAGTAAACTTGTTTTCTCATTTGTATCCCCTTTCAAATATTGTTATAAAAATTGTATGATATATAAGAAATGATGTCAACAAAATCTATGAAAAGTGTTATAATTTTATCGTATTAACTATTTAAGAGTTGTAAAATATAGGAATACAAAGTTAAAGGAGAATAAAGTCATGTCAAATTGTTTTAACCCGGCAAATATTTTATTGCCAAAAGACGGCATAGATATGGAAAAATGGTCAGTTATAGCTTGCGATCAGTATACAAGTCAGGCTGATTACTGGAAGACCGTGGAAGAGTTTGTGGGTGATGCACCATCGACACTCAATGTTGTATTTCCGGAGATATATCTGGGGAATAAGAAGAATGACAAGAACTGTGCATGTGAAAATGGCAGTTGTGCGGATGATCATACAACAATGTATGCATTAATGTCAGACTCAGAGCGTATTGCTTGTATTAATTCTACGATGGAGAAATACTTATCAGATGGTATTATACAACAGGTGGTTACAGACGGATATGTACTCGTGGAGCGTACCACAGAGTCAGGAATCCGTCTAGGAATAGTAGGACTTGTAGATTTGGATGATTATGATTTTGATCCCAAGAATCCTACACTTATAAGGGCAACAGAGGGAACGGTTATTTCACGTATTCCACCAAGAGTAAAGATAAGAGAGCATGCTGCAATCGAGCTTCCACATGTAATGCTTTTGGTGGATGATCCTGTTGACAAGGCAGATGATGTATCTGATGAGGGAAAATTAACTGACATTTACAATATCGGAAATGTAGAACATGGAATAATCGAATATGTATATTCTTTAAAGGACAGTTTCCGTAAGCTTTATGATACAGACCTTATGCAGGGAGGCGGACATATCCGCGGCTATGCTATTGAGGGTGAGGCAGCAAAGCAGGTGACGGATGCATTTGCCAAAAAACAGGAGCAAAGTGGAGGCTTCCTTTTTGCGGTAGGTGATGGAAACCATTCTCTTGCCACAGCGAAGACTTGTTGGGAAAATATCAGGAAATCTCAAAAATTCACAGATGAACAGTTGAAAACTCATCCGGCAAGATACGCTCTTGTGGAAATCTGTAACTTACATAGTAAAGCACTGGAGTTTAAGCCTATCCACAGACTTCTTACAAAGGTAAATGTGGAAGATATGCTGGCATTTTTTAATGAACAGCTTAAAGAACAAGGACTTGAGTGTGCAGAGGGGAATGAAATAATATTTGAATATGTTGAATCAAGCGATAGTATTGATGAGAATGCTTCAGGATATGAAGCACAGGTTTGTACATATGCAATCAATATCATAAACAGGGGTGATCGTCTCCCTGTTGAGATACTCCAGGGAATACTTGATAAGTATATTGAGTCACATGAGGATACAGAGATTGATTATATCCATGGTGATGATGCACTTCACAGATTGGTCAAAGAGACAAATGGATGTGGAATTTTCCTTCAGTCAATTGATAAGAGCACACTTTTCCCGGCAATAAATGCAGGTGGTGTGCTTCCAAGAAAGACATTCTCTATTGGTGAGGCTAATGAAAAGAGATATTATATGGAGTGTCATAATATACAGGTGGAATAAAACTTGTTCATATAAAATGTGTAGTTAATATAATGTAACAAAAAGCTTTGTAAAGTGTATAATGTCATGAAATATATAAATAATAATAGGAATAAGTTAAATAAAGTGGATATAAGAATGGATAAAATGAGTATAATAGTTCCCTGTTTTAATGAGAAAGAGGCTCTGCCTCTTTTTTATAATAAAATAACTCAGGTGTTTGATCAGATGAGTCAAGAGAGTGTGACAGCGGGATTGTCCTATGAACTGATTATAGTGGATGACGGCTCTATGGACGGGACGCTCGATGTTGCAAAGGAGCTTGCCACAAATGATTCCGGTGTGAAATACATATCATTTTCGCGTAATTTTGGCAAGGAGGCAGCCATGTATGCAGGCTTGCAGCATGCGGTGGGTGAATATGTGGCAATAATGGATGCAGACCTTCAGGATCCCCCGGAAATGCTTCCAAAAATGTATCAGGTTCTTATCAAAGAGGGCTATGATGCTGTCGGTACAAGGCGGGTGACACGCAAGGGTGAACCAGCGATCAGATCTTTTTTTGCAAGAAAATTTTACAGGCTCATGAGCAGAATATCAAAGGCAAATATGGTTGATGGGGCACGTGACTACAGGCTGATGAACAGGAAATATGTGGATGCTCTTTTATCGCTAAAAGAGTACAATAGGTTTTCAAAAGGATTATTTGGCTGGGTAGGATTCAAGGTCAAATGGCTTGAGTTTGAAAATGTAAACCGCGTGGCTGGCGAGACGAAGTGGTCATTTTGGCAGTTGTTTCTCTATAGTTTAGATGGAATAGTAGCATTTTCAAATGCTCCGTTATACATGGCTTCAATAGCAGGAGTGTTCAGCTTTATTGTCGCAATAATTGCAATGCTCTTTATCATTATCAGGAGACTTGTATTTGGTGATCCGGTAGCAGGCTGGGCATCAACGGTGGTCATCATTCTTTTTATCGGTGGTATACAGCTTCTTAGCATAGGGATACTTGGACTGTATCTGTCAAAGCTTTATCTCGAGGCAAAGGACAGACCGATATATTTAATAGGAGAATCAAATATAGAAAAACCTACAGAGAAATATTAAGGCTTTCTTAAGAATTCTTAATTCGATAGCACATGACATTTTTTTCGGATGTTATGTGCTATAATTTTTTCGGCAACGTTTATTATTGCATGAAAGAGGACTAAGATGAAAAACGTACTTGAGTGGCTTGAGACCACAGTGGCAAAATACCCTGACAAGCCTGCATTTTCGGATACTGAATGCAGCATTACGTTTGCGCAGGTGTATGATATAGCAAGAAATACAGGAGCATATCTGATAGAACAGCTTGGAGTGGACAGAACCCCTGTTGCAGTATTTGCCGGAAGAAAAATGGTGACACCGGCATACTTCCTGGGTGTGGTATATGCAGGCAGACCGTATGCACCGATTGATGCATCGCTTCCTGACAAGAGAATTGAAAAAATTCTTGAAAATCTGTGTCCAAGGGCTATTGTGGCTGACAGGGAAAGCCTGGAGCATGTGGAGAGCATAGTGGATGAGCTGGCAAAGGCAGAAGGTTTCGATAGACCGCAGATATTTATTGCTGAGGATATATCGCGCTTCGAGCAGGGGGCGTGCGCTGATAGTAATTGTAAAATCAGTGAATCAGCAGGAGAAGCTGTGACGGATAGTGAGAACGATATGCTCGCAACAGTCCGCAGGCAGATGTCCATGACAGACCCATTGTATATTATCTACACGTCAGGCTCCACCGGCAATCCAAAGGGAGTCATGACATCACATCTGTCACTTATGACATACATCAATGCTTACTGTGATGTGATGCATATAGAGGAAAGTGATGTGCTGGGCAATCAGTCACCGCTTGATTATATTGCGGCAATCAGGGACATTTATCTGCCGCTAAAGACCGGCTGCAGCACAGCGATTATTCCAAAAGAGTATTTTATGGAGCCGAATGCCCTGTTTGATTACATGAATGATAAGAAGGTCAGCAGTGTCGGCTGGAGTGTTTCGGCATTTACCATCCTCACATCGCTTGGAGCATTTGAGGAAGTAGGGCTTAAGAGCCTTAGAAAAATCTGCTTCTCAGGCTCAGTGATGCCGTGCAGGGTGCTCAGAAAATGGCAGGAAAATCTGCTGGAAGCGCATTTTGTGAACCAGTATGGGCCGACAGAGGCAACTGCTTCGTGCACGTATTATAGTGTGGATCATCTGGTGGAAGAGGACGAGGTGCTTCCTATAGGAAAAGCCTATGACAATTACAGGGTTTTCCTGATAGATGAGCATGGAAATGAGCCGGCTGTCGGAGAACAGGGCGAGGTATGCGTATGTGGACCAATCCTGGCGCTGGGTTATTATAATGATCCGGAGAGGACAGCTGCGGCATTTACACTCAATCCACTCAACAAGGCTTATCCTGAGCGGATGTACCGCACCGGGGATTACGGAAGGCTCGATGAAGCCGGCATACTTCATTTCTGTGGACGTATGGACCGCCAGATAAAGCACATGGGACACCGTGTGGAGCTTGATGAGGTGGAGCATGCCGCCAATGTGGTCGATGGAGTCGCAGAAAGCTGCGTTATATATAATAAAGCAAAAGAGGTGCTGATACTTTTCTACACAGGTGACTGTGACAGGAGAAGCCTTACGCTGGCGCTGAGGGACGAACTCCCGGGCTTTATGGTGCCAAGGAAAATCAAGAAACTGGAGCAGCTTCCTAAGCTTCCAAACGGAAAATATGATATGAAAAAACTGGAGGAAATGTAAAATGAGAGACACAATTTTAGAGATTTTAGAGGAATTAAGACCGGATGTGGATTTTGAGAAGGAGACAAAGCTAATCGATGACAAAATTCTTGAGTCATTTGATATAGTTTCACTCGTATCGGAGCTGACTGATGAGTTTGACATCACAATCAGACCAAAGGATTTGGTTCCTGAGAATTTCAACTCAGTTGATGCAATCGAGAAGCTTGTGAAAGAGCTTGTGGAGGAATAAAGCATATGAGACAGACACCGTACTATGTATTTGATACGGACGAGTTTGCGAAGAGAGCAGCCATGATAAGGGCTGCTCTTGATTGTAAAGGAGGACGTAGGATACCACTTTGTTTTTCGATAAAGGCAAATCCGTTTCTGCTTCACAGGCTGCCGGAGGGATTAGACCATGTGGAGGTGTGCAGCCCGGGAGAGCTTGAGATATGTATAGCGCTAGGTGTGAAGCCGGAGTGCATCATCTATTCAGGCGTGATGAAGGAAAAAAGCGATATAGAGCGAGCCGTTTCGTATGGCGCCGGCATACTGACCTGTGAGAGCATAAGACATGCGACGCTTATATCAGAGGTGATGCTTGAATGTATGTCTGAAGGCGCGCAGGAAGCCGGATTGGTCGAAAAGAAGGCACAGGTCATACTGCGCCTGACAAGTGGCAACCAGTTTGGCATGTCGCTTGAGGATATTGAATATATCATTTCGCATCCGGATGAGTTTAAGGGTATTGCGGTAATGGGCATCCACTACTATTCCGGCACACAGAAGAGTCTTCGCAAAATAAATAAGGACTTGGAAAAAATAAAGTCTGCACTGACCAGATTAAAAGAAAAATACGGCTTTGAGCCACAGCTTGTAGAGTATGGCCCGGGACTTTGCGTGGAGTATTTCGAGGATGAATGGCAGGAAAAGGAAAAACATTCACTTGATGAGGCGGCAGAGGTGCTTAGAGAATTTGCCGAGGAATATCCGCTTGGCATTGAGATGGGACGTTTCCTTGCAGCCTCATGCGGTAAATACTACACACAGGTAAAGGACCTTAAATCGACAGGCGATGCCAATTATGCGATTTTGGATGGCGGAATTCACCATCTCAATTACTTCGGGCAGAGGATGGCTATGCAGGTGCCACCGATTAAGGTGTTTGATGGTATTGACTGGGAACTTGAAAAATCATCTGATGCATGTAGAGTACGTGGAATGGTTGGATATGAATGTATGAACGTCAATAAAAATATGCAGAAAGCAAATGACAGTGAGGACTATACATTGTGTGGAAGTTTATGTACAGTTGCAGATGTCATGGTGCGTGAAGTTGTCTTACCAAGACTGGAAATTGATAATATTATAGAATTTGGCCATTGTGGAGCATATTCGGTAACGGAAGCTCCGGTATTGTTCCTGTCAAGAAAATTACCGGCTGTATATGCATATTCAAAGCAAAAAGGTTTTGAATTGCTGAGAGGCTATGTGGCTGCATCGGATATAAACAGAGCACATATGTTTGACTGCATTTAATTTAATAGAAATCTCGTGGATTAATAAGAACCACGAGATTTTTGTTTTAATATATATAATTCAGGATAATTCAGGTTCATTAATATTATTCTTTTAAAATTAGAAAATGTGTGATAAAATAATAGGGTATATTGGATTTTGGAGGTGCTTATGTATCGCAAAAAAAACTCTGAATGGCTTAAACATTTGGATTTTGAGCTATTAGATATTATATGTATGGAAATTGCATTTATGCTTGCGTATGTACTTAGACATGTAGGGCATGAATATTATTTTCCACGAATGTATATGAGACTATGCATTGTACTTGGAGTTATTGATATAGCAGTATTATTTTTTACTAACAATTATAAAGGCATTATACAGCGTAATAAGTGGCAGGAGATTATTGCTACAGCAAAGCATATTACAATAGTTCAGGTATTGCTTCTTATATATGAATATATGACACAGGAAGCTTATCTACTTTCAAGAACGGTATTTCTTGTTAGTTGGGTGAGCGCCATTATATTGTGCTTTTTCAGCAGATGTGCATGGAAAAAGGTTATTCGTAGAAGAATTATGGCGGAAAAGAATCAGTCAAGTATGCTCTTGATTACTACAGAAGACAGAATTGTCGAGCTGACAGCAAAACTACGACATAAGGATTATAGAGAGTATAAGATAAGTGCGATTTATATAGAATGTGATTCGACTGGTAGGAAAAATAATATCATAGAAGCAGATATCCCGATTATATATGGAATGGAAAGCTTGCTGGAATATGTTAGACAAAATGTTGTGGATGATGTATTTATCGATGTATGCAACAGCAAGGAGCAGTTGACGGAACTTTCTGATATATTTTTACAGATGGGAATTGTTGTGCATATAGGTATGGGATATCTTCCGGATAATCTCCCTAACGCTTTTATCGAGAAAATGGGAGAGGCTGATGCGATAACTGCATCAATAAATACGGCAACAGGTTGGCAACTGTCTATAAAGAGAATTACAGATATAATTGGTGCGATAGTAGGACTTATGATTACTGCCATAGCGTTTATTTTTGTTGCGCCAGCTATCAAAATTGCATCTCCCGGTCCTGTGTTTTTTAAACAAAAGCGTGTTGGAAAAAACGGAAGAATATTTTATATATACAAATTCCGCTCTATGTATATGGATGCAGAAGAACGTAAAAAAGAACTTATGGAAAAAAATGAAATGCAGGGACTCATGTTCAAGATGGAAAATGATCCGAGAATCATAGGATCGGAGAAAGGACCCGGAAAAGGAATTGGCAATTTTATCAGAGAGACAAGCATTGACGAATTGCCACAGTTTTGGAATATATTAAAAGGAGATATGAGTCTTATAGGAACTCGTCCTCCAACAGTAAACGAATATGAACAGTATGACTTGCATCATAAGATACGACTTAGTATGAAACCGGGGCTTACAGGAATGTGGCAGGTCAGTGGAAGAAGTGATATAACTGATTTTGAGGAAGTGGTAAGGCTGGATACTGAGTATATAGAGAACTGGTCAATTGGAATGGACATTAGGATATTGTTGAAGACTATTCAGGTGGTGTTAGGTAAAAAAGGTTCGAAGTAGCAATTGAAGCATATAATGTTTTATATTGAATATTTGCCGGATATGAGGTATACTGTACTATAATTTGTGCATATGAGAGGATTAAAGATGAATTCAAAAGTAATAGAAGAAAGAACTATAAATTTTAGGGATGTGTTTGCGGAGATAGTGCAGAAACTTGGAATAATTATTTTAGTTGCTGCATTATGTGCTGTAATCTTTCCGACATATAAATATGTTAGGGATTTAAAGAATACAAATATAGTAACAGAACTTACAGATGAGGAAAAACAACAGGTTGAGACATATCTTAGCAAGCAAAGTGCTTATGAAAATATGGAAGAGTATGTGGATAAATCAGATTTTATGAAATTGAATCCTTATAATACAGTTCAGGAAATTTTAACATACAGGGTAGACGGTATTGATTCTACAACTGATGTAAATGGAATTGTAAAAGTGTTTAAAGACTGGATAAATGGCGGGGGAATTGAAGCTATAGATGATGATTTGATAAGCTGTGACGATTATATTACCAAAAATTATGTTATTACTGAGAATGGGATGAATGTATTTACTGTAACTATATGGGCTGCAGATACATCTGAAATTGTTGAAATGAAACAAAATGCTGAGAGCGGTATAGAGGAGTTTGCCACAAAGCTTCAGGACACATATAATTTTAACCTGACAAAGACAAATGAGGTGAAATCAAATATTTATAGTACAGAAGTGGAAAGTCGTCAGCGTTCTGTTATGACAAATTTGAATACCGCAAAGGCAGAATTAGATTCATTATATGGCTCATTTACAGATGGTCAGAAAAATGCAATTGAAAATGACAACATAAATGATGTTGTTGATAACACAAATAAAGCTAGTATCTCTGTCAAGTATGTTGTATTTGGATTTGTACTTGGATTTGTTTTGACTATATTTTTAGTTATTATTGTATATGTGATGAAAGGAAAACTTATAGCAGATGATAGTATTTGGGAAAAACTGAACGTGACAAATTTGGGCAGAGTTGTATCTGAAGACAAGATAGGAATGTTTAAGAATTGGTCGAATAGAATTCGTGGAATAGATGCTACAAGTGATGAAAACCTAGATATAATATCAAGTAGGATTTACAAGAAAGCATATAAAAATAATGAGTTAATTATAGTAGGACAAAAAGAAAACAATAATAACAACTGGTTGGATTTGATTACTGATAAAGTCGCAAAGAAAGATTTTGTGATTACAAAATCAGAAAGTATTATTAATGATTTAGCAATTCTGACAGGGCAGCATGTGGATAATCAGGTGATTATGTTAGTATATCCATATGAGCAAACATATCAGAAAGCGCTAAAAGAAATTTATGAAGCTGGGCAGTATGGATTTAATATAATAGGTATAGTAGAAGTGATTAGGTAGAAAATTTTTAGGTTAGGAGAGATAATATGAAGGTATGTTTGGTTGGATCATCGGGAGGGCATCTTACCCATTTATATATGCTGAAACCATTTTGGAAGGATAAGGAAAGATTTTGGGTTACTTTTGATAAAGAGGATGCACGTTCACTATTAGAAGGTGAAAAAATGTATCCATGCTATTACCCTTCTAATCGTTCTGTTAAGGCTTTGATAATAAATACATGGAGAGCGCTTAAAATTATTCCAAAGGAAAGACCGGATTTGATTATTTCTTCAGGTGCTGCACCGGCAATTCCGTTCTTTTATATTGGTAAATTGTTCGGAGCAAAAACTGTATATATAGAAGTTTTTGATAGGATAAATGCTTCTACAATAAGTGGTAAGGTGTGTTATAAAGTTGCAGATAAATTTATTGTAGAATGGGAAGAAATGAAACAAGTATATCCTAAAGCTATTAATTTGGGAAGTATTTTTTGAGGTGAGTCATGATATTTGTTACTGTTGGAACACATGAACAACAATTTAATAGATTAGTTAAATATATGGATGAGTGGGCGAAAAAACACAGTGAGGAAGTAATAGTTCAAACAGGATTTTGTACGTATGAGCCACTTAATTGTAAATCAAAAAAGTTGTTTGCATATAACGAAATGAGTGAAATGATTGAAAAGGCTAGAATTGTAATAACACATGGAGGTCCGTCTTCTTTCATTGCACCGTTGCAAATTGGAAAGACGCCTATAGTTGTGCCAAGAAAAAAAGAATTTGGAGAACATGTTAATAATCATCAGTTGGATTTTTGTAGACAGGTTTCGCAAAGAATGGGAACAATAATATTGGTTGAGGATATTGAAAAACTGGGAGAAACAATAAGTGATTATGATCAGATAATACTTGGAATGGAAAAACAAGGTGGAAGCAATAATGCTATTTTTTGTGAAAACTTTGCAAAAATAGTAGATGAGATGATGAAATGAGTATATATAGAAGTTTTAGAATTCAGAGATTTTTTTATTTGAAATTTGGAAAAGCTGGTAATGCTTTTGCATATTGCTTGAAAGCTTTAAATCGAATAATAAATGCTGCTGACATATCGTATAAAGCTGAAATTGGTAAAGAATGTGAGTTCCCTCATCGTGGACTTGGAATTGTAATTGGTGATAAAGTGGTAATAGGAGATAATTGCATAATTAGGCAAAATGTCACGATTGGTGGAAAAGGAACAACTGATGAGTTTAAATGTCCTAAAATTGGGGATAATTGTATGATAGGTGCAGGTGCAGTAATAATAGGGGGAATAACTATTGGAAATAATGTCCAAATAGGAGCTAATGCAGTTGTGACTAAAAATCTGCCGGACAATGTTGTTGCTGTGGGGGTGCCGGCAGTTATAGTGAAAAATAAAGGAGCTATATGAAAAAGATATTAATTGTCATTACAACAGGATTTGTATCATGTGGTGGTCTCACTAGTGTTATGATGAATTATTATAAAAAGATTGATAAATCAAAATATATAATTGACTTTGCGTCAACTAATATGGAATTGGATGATGACTTAAAAAAAGAATTGGAAGGCAATAATTCTAAATATTATGCGCTAGGAAATAGAAAAAGAAATTTACTTGCATATGAGAAAAATTTATATAACGTAATAAAAAATAATTCATATGATATAATTCATGTGAATGCAAACAGTGCAACTGCAAGCTTTGAGCTGGTATTAGCTAAGATATTAAAAGTGGAAAAAAGAATTGTGCATATCCATACAAGTATATGCGATCATCGAATACTGCACAAAATATTATCTCCCATCTTTAATAATTTATATACGGATGCAATTGCATGTTCGCAAAAAGCGGGTAGTTGGATATTTGATGATGGAAAATTTACTATATTAAATAATGGAATTGATACGCAACGATTTAGATTTGATGAAAATAGTCGGAAGTTAGTTAGAAGAAAGTTTAATATTAGTGATGATTGTATATTATTAGGACATGTAGGTAAACTATATAAACCCAAAAATCATTTATTTTTAATAGATATATTTAAGGATATACATAAAGATAATAGTAACACGAGATTACTTTTGGTTGGAGATGGAGAAATGAGACCGGAAATAGAGGATAAGGTCGAAAAGCTACATTTGAAAGATGCTGTAATTTTCGCGGGCATGCAAACACATGTTGAGGATTTCTTGTCTGCGATGGATTATTTTTTATTTCCGTCGTTATGGGAAGGGTTACCTTTGTCTGTAGTTGAGGCACAGGCATCAGGATTAAAATGTTTAGTTTCAGATACAATTGATGCATCAGTATGTGTGACTAATACTATAGAAATGAAATCAATCGACACTATTAAGCCATGGCTTATATATTATGATAAAATTTTATTATCAGATAGAAAAAAACAATCAGATGATAATATTGAAAGTATAAAAAATGTTGGATATGATTCCGCTATGAATGTAACAAAATTGGAACAAATATATGATTTGTAAAGGCTGAAATATTTATGATAAAAAACGTTGTGGTTAAGAAGGTATTAAAAGCAAGTGTTTTTAGGATTATAACATTTGTAAATAAAGTTGTGCCTAAAGATGATAAAAGGATTCTTCTTTATAATGGTAATAAAGGTGTTAGCTTTAATAATGAGGAAATATTAAATTATCTTTTGGAAAATAATTATAATAGTAAATATAAGATTCTGTGTGCAGTAGAGGGAAAAAAATATTTTGGCAAGAATATGCCAAATGTTCAGTATATTACACAAAAGGTTGCTATTGTTGAATATATGCGTACTAAGCATGTATTTTATACAGCTGGACAATTGCCTATCAAACCTGCAACTGATCAAATTGTTATTCATATGAATCATGGAGTGACAGATTATAAAACGATGGGAACAATGACTAACATATCAAATGGCGATGAACATTTTTTTACTTATATGATTGCATCTGCTCCAATATATGTTCCTATAGAGGCAAAAGCGTATAGGTGCAGTGAAGATGATATTAAAGTAACAGGCGAACCTATGGCTGATAGGTTATTGCATCCAAGAAAAGTTTATCAATATGATAACTATAAAAGAGTTTTGCTTTGGGCACCAACTTTTAGACAATCTGATTATTTGGGCTATGATGATTCTGACTATGATAATCTAATACCGTTATTCGAAAACGGAAAATATGATGAACTAAATACAAAATTGAAGGATGCTGAATGCTTATTAATTGTTAAGTTACATCCGAGTCAGACATTAAATGGTTTGATATCAGGATATTATTCTAATCTTAAAATATATACACATGAGGATTTTGTGAAAGATAATATTAATATCTATGACTTGATGGCATCTGTGGATTGCCTTATAGGCGATTATAGTAGCGCGTCGTTGCAGTATTTGCTGACGGATAAACCGGTTGCGTTTGTGATTCCTGATATTGAGGATTATAAGATAAAAAGAGGATTTGTGTTTGAAAACCCAACTGATTATATGCCTGGACATTTGATTTATACCCAACAGGATTTTTGGGATTTCTTAACTGAATTATCTATGGGGATAGATAATTATTCAAATCAGAGAAAGAAAATAAAAAATATCATACATCAATATAAAGATGGAAAGAGTATAGAGAGAATTCTTGAATTAGGAAAAATAGAAAAATAAATGTAGATGGTAGGTAATAAAAATGATTCCAAAAAAAATTCATTATTGTTGGTTTGGTGGAAAAACGCTACCGAGAGATGTTGTGAGATGCATAAATAGTTGGAAAAAGCATGCACCCGATTATGAAATTATTCAATGGAATGAATCAAACATTGATATTGATAAATATCCATTTATGAAAAGTGCATATGAAAATAAAGCATGGGCATTTGTATCTGATTTTGCAAGATTATTAGTTGTATATGAAAATGGTGGAGTGTATTTGGATACAGATGTTGAATTGTTAAAAACTATAGACCCACTTTTAAAGTATAGATTTTTTATGGGAAAACAGCAAGGTGGACATCCTACAACAGGACTTGGTTATGGGGCAGAAAAGAATAATGATGTTGTTTTAAATATGATAAGAATGTATGATAATGTCATTTTTTCTGAACATGAAAAAAATAAAATAACATGTCCATTAATGAATTCAAAGGTTATATATGACTTGGGATATACTGATTCGGATACTATTTGGGAAAAAGATGGCATTGCGATTTTTCCAAGTAAATATTTTGATCCAATTGCTCAAGGGAATACTCAGAATCTTCTATGTGCTGATAGTTACTCGATACATCATTATGCAGGATCATGGACATCTAAAAGTAATCGGGCAAAAAGAAAGCTGGTAAGTGTAATAGGAGATGAAAAAATTTATTTGATTAAGAAATTATTAGGAAAAGCGAAGTAATTATGTTACATACTTACAAAATTAGTAATAGAAATATAGTACAGGCAATTGTTTTTACGGTTATCGTATTTAATAATATTGTACAACAATATATATCCGTTATGTCATATTTAGATGAATTAATATGTATAGGTTCATTAATTTATATATTCGGTTTTAAAAAGATTAAAATAGAATATATGCAGATTTTAAGTTATACAGCGATTTTGATATTATTAGGACTTGTTGGGAATATAATATTTGGATATCAGGATAGTTTTATTGGAATTATGAAAGACATATTAGGTTTGTTAAAAATACCTGTTATCTCAGTCGCATGCATGATGTATGCGGATAAAAACAAACATATGGATGAAGCAAACAGTGTGGCGAGTTATTTATCTAAAATCTATTTGACTATTTTATCTTTTTGTGCTTTTATAACACTATTTAAAGATATTGGTCTTTCATATGATTTAAGACATGGAATATATAGTTTTAGGTTCCTTTTTGGACATCCTACTTTTTTGGTCTTGGCTGTTGTAATTATGTCAGCTGTCATTGTAGCAAATGGCCCAACAAAAGGAGATTATTTTTTCATTTTCGAGGCTATATTTCTTCTTATAATGAGTATGAGAGATAAAGGATTTGGATACGCATTACTTTTGTGTATTGTTTTATTTTTAATTCCAAATGCAAAAAAAATAAAAAAATGGTGGATTCCAATTGCTATTTTTGGCGCGTTAATAATATCAAAAGGTAAAATACAAGAGTATATGTCATGGAGTTGGTCACCAAGATATGAATTATATAGAAGTGGATTAAAGATAATTCGAGACTGTTTCCCATTTGGAAGTGGGATGGCAACATTTTCCTCATATATTTCGGGTGAATATTATGCTAAGACATATTATATATACGGATTTTTTGGCAGGAATGCACCTGTAAATCCTGGGAATTTTGCAGATTTAGGAGATGCTGGATTACCATATTTCGTACAATTTGGTTTGATAGGAATAGTCTTATCGATTTTTATCTTATATAAGATTATCAAGATGTGTAAGAAAAAATATTCATATTTTCCTTGGAAATTTAAAGCTTCTTGTTTACTGTTAGGATATATGGGAATAGGTTCATTGGTAGAAAATGTTTTTACAAATGAGTCGGGCGCAACTATACCTTTAGTTTTGTTTATATTTTTAGGAAGTTATGGTGAAAAATCTTTGATGGGAAACAATTATTGGCAAGAGAAGGAGCATTAATTATTTCAGATGAAAGTAATAAACAGGCTAATAACTAAATATACTAATCTTTCGGAACCGGTTAAGGCATCAGTATGGTATACATTTGCGAATGTATTAAATAAGGGATTAGCATTGATTGCTACACCAATTTTTACAAGATTACTGTCTGAAGAGGAATATGGAACCTATGCAGTATATCAATCATGGGCATCGATATTGATAATATTCACATCGCTAAATATATTTTTGAGCAGTTATCAAAAAGGACTGTTGTTATTTAAAGATGATAGAGAAAAATTTACATCATCTCAATTAGGGTTAACAACAGGTTGTACGATTATATGTATAATTATATATTTAGCAAACGTTGATTTTTGGACAAATATATTTGAATTATCACCTTTGTTAATGACTTTTATGTTTATAGAACTGCTTATTATCCCGGGATTAGATTTTTGGTCTTCAAGACAGCGTTTTGAGTATAAATATAAGAGTTATGTATTAATTTCTATGTTACTCAGCGTTACAAGCTTAGTAGGAGGTGTTGTTGCTGTTTTAATATCTAAAAATAAGGTGGAAGCCAGAGTGGGGGCTGATATTTTGGCAAAAGTTCTGATTTCAGGCTCTTTATTTGTATGGATATTTATAAAAGGAAAGTGTTTTTTTAAAAAGAAATATTGGGAATATGCATTAAAATTTAATTTACCATTAATACCGCATTATCTGTCTAATTATGTGTTAAATCAGTCTGATAGAATTATGATAAGTAAAATGGTGGGAAAGACTGAAGCAGCATATTATAGTGTTTCATATACAATTTCTACAATGATGTTATTAGTTACTTCGGCAATTAATAATGCTTTAACTCCATATATTTATAGAAAATTAGATGATGGTGATGGGCATATGTTAAAGAAAATTTCATGTGAATTGGTGGTTATTTGTGCATGCTTATGTTTAATTACGGTCGTATTTGCACCGGAAATAATTCTAATTTTTGCTGGAAGAAAGTATTTGGATGCTATTTATATTATACCACCTGTTGCTTGCTCGGTTTTCTTTATTTTTTTATATGGTTTGTTTAGTAATGTTGAATATTTTTTTCAGAAAACTGGATATATTGCTATGGCAACAGGGATTGCTGCAATATTCAATCTTATATTAAATTATATTTTTATTGGTTTGGTTGGCTATTATGCAGCAGGATATACAACATTATTTTGTTATATATTATTAGCTTTTGCACACTTTATTTTTTATAAAAGAGTTATTAAAATAGAAGAGAGTGTTTTAGACGATGTGTATGACATAAGATTTATATTTATGGTTTCTGTTTTTTTAATGATAGCTATGTTGATTTTGACATTTACTTATAAGCATATAGTTATTAGATATGCGTTAGTTGTTGTAATTTTTGTCTTCTTGGCTTTAAAGAGAAAAAAAATATTAGCACTCATAGAAAATATAAAAAAGGGTAAGTAGAAATGAATCCAATTAATTATTTGAGCAAAAATGGTATTAGACGAACAGCATTAGTAATCTATAATTATAAAATAGATTCTATAATAAGAAAAATCCTTTCAGCTTTATTAAAAAAGGTTAAATTAAAAGATATAATTATAATAGAAAGTCATAATGATTTTGATTCAAACGGTGGTGCTTTTTATGATTATCTTATTCGTAATGGATATAACAAACAATATAGAATTATATGGTTATTAAAAAATAAAAAAGATAAGAAGTTAAAATTGCCTTATAATGTTAAATGCTTTTATCTGTTAAAGCCAAGTATAAGAAAAGACTATTATATTAGTATAGCCAAATTTTTTACTGCAGATAATTGTATAACACCTAAGATGAGAAAAGATCAGAAGTCATTTTATTTACGACATGGAGCTGGTGGATTAAAAAATGTCAAGGGACAATGTTCTATTCCAAATTCAATTGATTATATTTTGGGAATGTCTGAAAAATATTCGGATATAGAGAGAAATCAGTTGTCAATATCAGAAGATGATGAAAGACTTGTTTTCCTTGGATTTCCTTCACACGATGTATTATTATCAGATAATAGTAATGAAATATATAAGATAACAAAAAAGAAATTTAACAAAATAGTATTATGGATGCCAACTTTTAGAAGGGGAGGCGGTTTTCAGCGAAATGATTCCCTGCAAGAACAGCCGTTAGGCATTCCGTTGATTAATAATATGGACGAATATATAAATCTTAACAAGATGCTAAATAGTATAAATGTATTATTGATTATAAAAATACATCCTATGCAGATATTAGATAATCTTAAAATTTATGATTTATCTAATATCAAGGTATTAACTGGACAACAGATAAAAGACCTTAATATTGATAATTACAGACTTATGAGTTGCTGTGATGCAATGATTAGCGATTATTCCGGAGCTGCATATGATTTTATTCAACTGGATAGACCATTAGCATATGTTTTGTCAGACATGAAAGAATATAAGTTAGGATTTGTAGTCGAAGATATTAAGCCTTTACTAGGGGGAAAAGAGATATATAATTATCAAGATTTAAAGGATTTTATAGGGGATGTTATTGCTGGAAATGATTTATATAAAGAGAAGAGAGAAAAATTAAGAGATTATTTTTATAAGTATCATGATACAAATAATTGTAAACGACTTGTAGAATTTATGAAATTATAATTGAATAGGAGTACTATGTTGAATAAGAAAAATGTAGGTGTTGTGTCGTTTAATATACATGCAAGTTTCACTAATTACGGATCTGCATTACAATCGTGGGCATTACACAAAGTATTAAAAAAAATGAATGTTAATCCAATTTTGATTGATTATTGTCCAAAAGTATTAGAGGATAAAGATATATTAAATCCAATTAAGAACATGTGGGATAAAGATAATGAGTCAAGACAAAATATAGAAATTATGTTACCTGATATAGAAAAAAACTATTACAAATTCGAAGAGTTTTATAATAATCAATTTCACCGAACTTGTAAAGAGTATACGAATCGCAATTTTGAGGAAGTTGTTAGTGATGAAAAAATTGATGGTTTTATTTGTGGAAGTGACACTATCTTTTGTATAGATGAATTTGAAGGATTTGATGATGGATATTTTGCAAACTACCCTTGTATGAAAAATAAGAGTGTATCCTATGCTGCCAGTTTTGGTGATGCCAAATTTGATTCTAATAAATTAAGAATGTTGGATGATAGAATGAAAAATTTTCTTGCACTTGGAATTAGGGAAAATAGAATGATAAATTATTTGGAAGATCACACAAATATTCCGGTTCAAAGAACAATTGATCCAACATTATTACTTTCACCAGAAGAATATAATGAAATAGTAGGGGATAATCAAGTCGATAAGAAATATTTGTTATTATATTCTCGACGATATAATGATAAAATGCAAGAATATGCGGAGCGGATTGCAAAAGAAAATAATTGGGAAATTGTTGAAATAAGTATTAGGGGCAAACATAAAGAAAAAGGACATTTAATGAGGTATGATGCGGGTGTGGAAGAGTTTTTAGCTCTTGTAAAAAATTCTGAATATGTGGTAACTAATTCTTTTCATGGTTTAATGTTTGCAGTGCAGTTTGAAAAAAATTTTACAGTCTTTTCAAGAGAGTCTGGCGATAGTAAAATAGAGGAGGCACTTGATTTATTTGGTTTGAAGAAAAACTTAGTCAAAGATTCACATGGAGAGATAAAGGTAGTAGATGATTATGAAATTGTACATAATAGGATAAATAAAGCAAGAGTATTATCATTGGAATTTTTAAGAAAAGAGTTGGATATTTTATGGTCGGTTATTTAAGAACTGGTAAGAAAGAAGAGTGTTTAGGATGTGAAGCATGTGCACAGATATGTGGAAAAAATGCTATTTCAATTATTACCGATGATGAAAAGTTTAGATACCCTAAAGTTGATCAGAAACTTTGTGTGCATTGTGGTAAATGTAATTTAGTATGTCCGGTTGAAACTCCGCCAAATAGATTTAATGAAGATAAATATGTTTTTGGCGGTTATTGTCATGATGAAAGAATTAGATTTGAAAGTACATCAGGTGGTGCATTTTCTGTAATTGCTGATGTCTTTTGTGATAAGAATTATGTAATTTTTGGCGCAACAGCGGATGGATTGAATGTATATCATACAAAGGTTGAATCTGTTAAAAGTATTAAAAAAATAAGAAAATCTAAATATTCGCAAAGTAGAATATTCGATTCTTATAATGAGGTGAAAAAATATCTGAGTGAAGGTAAAAAGGTGCTTTTTTCAGGGACCCCATGCCAAATTGCAGCATTATCTAATTATTTACGTGGCTCAAATATAGATAATTTACTTACGGTAGAAGTAGTATGTGAAGGGGTACCAAGTCCATTATATGTTGAAAAATATAAGTCTTATTTAGAAAAAAATAAAAAAGCTTCTTTAAGCGAATTTGATTATCGATATAAGGGAAAAGCTATATTTGGAAAAGGAAAATGGGATTTTCAAATACAAAGAGTAATTTTAAATACTGAGAGGGGAGAAAAGATTTTAAAAAAGGATAGATGGGTCAATCCATTTTGGTCAATTTGGCTACAACATTTGATGAGCAGACCATCTTGTTATCAATGCCCTTTTACTAATGCTAAGAGAGTGGCAGATATATCTTTGGGAGATTTATGGGGAATTCATATTTTTTGTCCTGAATTGTATGGAGAAAATGGAGGAACCTCACTTGTTATAGCGAACTCATCGAAGGGAAAGAAATATGTTAAATTGGCACAAAAATTTATGTATGGGCATTGTATTAGATTCGAAGATGCGATAAAATATCAAGGACCATTAAGAAAATCAATCGACATGAATACAAGTAGAGAAGAATTTATGAAAGATTTGAAATCTGATATGACTTATGAAGATATTAATAGAAAATGGAGTAAGAAACCAACAATAAAATTACTAATCCAGAAATATATTTATGGAAATAGACAAAAGATATTTATTTGGAAGAATTTCAAAAGGAAAAGAGGATAAAAATGTATTACCTAGATGAAAACATTAAAGATTTAGAGAGAATTTTTGATCAGAATGAAAGAAAAGATTATTTAAGACTTGATTTGAATGAAAATCCAGGAGGATTGCCACAAGAATTTATTGATTCTGTATTAAAGAAGGTAACACCGAGATTTGTAGCTCAGTATCCTGAAACATTGCATTTTACAGAGGTATTAGCTAAACATATTGGAACAGATGTTAAACATATATGTATAACAAACGGTTCGGCTGAAGCTATAAGATACGTTATTCAGGCTACGACATCTATAAATGGAAAAATAGTTGGAGTAGTCCCTTCGTATTTTATGTTCCAAGTTTATGCTAAAATGTATGGAAGAAAATTTGAGTCGGTTCCATACGAGGAAAATTTAACTATGGATATTAATAAAATAATAGATTTATTAACTCCAGATACTCAGTTGTGTATTCTTCTTAATCCTAATAACCCAATGGGAAATGTGTATACAGAACAAGAATTTGAGAAAATTATGCAAGCATGTAGAAAAAATGAGATTACAGTTCTAATTGATGAAGCATATCATTATTTTTATCCTAAAACATTTATTAATTATGCTCTTAATGAAAGACATGTATTTGTTACAAGAACATTTTCAAAATTGTTTTCTATGGCAGGCTGTCGTTTAGGATATGTAGTGGGGCATCCAGAAGATATAAAGTATGTTCAAAAATTCTGCACACCTCATAATACAAATGCATTTGCAATGCAATTTGCGGAGGATATTCTTACTACACCGGGAATGCTTGATTCATTAATTTTTAAATTTAATGAAGGAAGGCAGTATTTAATAGATTCTTTAGATAAGAATGGATATAGACATAAAGGTGAGGCAGGTAATTTTATTTTTATTGAGCCTAAAACGGAGGCACAAAATATTGTTGATAGAATGAAAGTTGAAAAGAAAATTCTTATTAAAACATATGCAAATGTTGGTGAATTTGGAAATTGTTTAAGGGTGTCTATTGGTGAAAAGAAATATATGGAAACTTTTATGAAGGCTTTGACAGAGCTTGATAAATAGGAGGAACAAAACATATGAAGAAGGTAATTACTTACGGAACATATGATTTATTACACTATGGGCATATTAGACTATTAGAGAGAGCAAAAGCACTTGGAGATTATTTGATTGTTGCAGTTACAGCCGATGATTTTGACAAAACTAGAGGTAAAATAAATGTGCAGCAATCATTAATGGAGAGGATAGAGGGAGTAAGAGCTACAGGTCTGGCAGATGAAATTATTGTCGAAGAATATGAAGGACAAAAAATTGATGACATAAGAAAATATGGAGTTGATATTTTTACGGTAGGATCAGATTGGAAAGGCAAGTTTGATTATCTTAAAGATTATTGTGAGGTAGTTTATCTTGATAGAACGGAAGGTATATCAAGTTCAGAGATAAGGACAGAAAGAAAAAAATTAAATTTAGGTTTTGTAGGAAATTCTTCTGTTATTTTAAAATATATTAAGGAATGTCAATTTGTTAACGGCATTGAAATATCTGGAATAGCAAGTGAAAATGATAAGCTTATAAAAACTGCAGGACACAGTAATATGTCATTTGAAAAGTTGGTGGATCAGAGTGATGCTTTATATGTAATTTCTAATCCGGAATTACATTATGAACAGATAAAGTATATAATTGAAAAAGGTAAGCATGTTATTTTTGAATCACCATTGTGCATATCTAGGATGCAAGCCGAAGAATTGGTTGCTTTAGCGAAGAACAAAAAGATTATATTGATGGAAGCAATAAAGACTGCATATGCAACAGCGTATTCACGATTAATTTTGTTAGCAAAAACAGGAATGATAGGTACTATTTATTCAGTAGATACGGTATGTACTAGTTTAAATGCAGATAATGATAATTCTTGGGGAAGTCTGATGGCATGGGGACCTACTGCAATGTTACCGATATTTCAAATATTAGGAAAAAATTTTTTGTCATCAAGAATAGTTACACATATGAATGAATGTGGAAAGGATTTGTTTACAAAGGTATCTTTTGAATTTGAACATGCGGTTGCAGCTATAAAGGTTGGAAAAGGTGTAAAAGCAGAGGGCGAGCTTATCATTACGGGAACACAGGGCTATATATATGTACCTGCACCTTGGTGGAAGACTGATTATTTTGAGGTGCGTTATGAGGATAATAACTTGAATAAAAAATATTTTTATCAGTTAGATGGGGAAGGCATTAGGTATGAATTAGTTGCATTTGCTAAGGCGATTGAAAAAGGAAGCTTATTATCAAATATTGGCGAAGATATTACGCTTAAAATATGTGAAATAGTAGAGCAATATGAAAAAAAAGAGAATTTGATTGAAATATAAATACTTAAATGAAATTAGTGGAGTAAATAAATTTATTTTGCAAGAAGTCATATAAAAAATTAATGTTGTAGTCGATTTCCTGCTTGCCTTATAATTAAGGTATGCAGGAAATTTTAGGTTATTGAGGATATAAACTGAAGGAGATATTGAAAATCTGATGATGAAAAAAATGATAAAAGTTTTATTAATGTTTATTTTGACCATGTTAGTATGCTATGTACCGGAAAATATAGTATGGGCAGATGAAATACAGGAAAGTGAATATGATAATAATGAAGATGCAGAATATTATAAATACTATTCGAAAAGTGGATATAGAGAAGAATTAAATCGAGATGCTGATGAGGATAGTGAGATTTCTTTATATGCATCACGAGTAGATGGAGGAACGCTTGGGTGTGATGTGTCGAGATGGAATGGAACTATTAATTGGATTCAGGCAAAAAATGCTGGAATAAAATATACATTTGTAAAGGTGGCTGGTAGAGGACGTACAAATGGAATTATAAGTGATGATCCCAAATATAAAGAAAATATTCGAGGTGCATTGAATGCTGGAATTCGTGTTGGAGTTTATTTCTATTCTGAAGCAATAAATGTGAATGAGGCAATAGAAGAGGCAAATTATTTAATTGAAAGAGCAAGAAATTATAATATTACGTTACCACTAGTTATAGATTACGAGGGTTTTAATTCTGAAGAAAGAATAGGTCAGGCAAATCTTTCAAAATCGCAATATACGGAAATTGTAAAGGCATTCTGTGAAACAGTTAAGAATGCTGGTTATACCCCTATGATCTATGCTAGTGCTTCATTTTATACAAATTATATGAATGGTGAGGAGTTATCAAGATATTACAGAATATGGTCAGCAGCATATAGTCATCAGCCAGATCATTATAACAGGGTTACATACGATTTTTGGCAATTTACTAGTACTGCTCAAGGGGCATCTTATGGAATGGGATCAACGTATGTTGATTTAGATTATTGGTATGATGATGGAACCAACTTTAAGTCGGTATTAAGTGGATTATGCTATGATGGAAGTACGGACAATGAATTTCAATGTCATTATTATAAAAATGGTGTAATTGATAAAACTTATTCAGGTGTGACCTTTTATGAAGACAAATGGTATAAGGTAAAAAATGGAGGAATTGATACGTCTTTTACAGGACTTGCGAATAATAATAAGGGTTGGTGGTATATTCAGAACGGACGTGTAAATTTTTCTTATGAGGGTATTTGTGGAAATGCATATGGTAATTGGTATGTGAAGAACGGTAAAATTCAATTTAGTAAGAATGGACTGGTGTATGTAAATAATACATCTATAAATGCAGATAATGGAAAAAAATACTCATTTAATGGATGGTATTATATCAAAGATGGACAAATATGCTATAATGAAGAAAAGGTTATTAAAAACTCTAATGGCTGGTGGTATGTAGGAAGAGACGGAAAAGTACATTTTGATAAAAATACTGTTGCAAAAAACTCTAATGGCTGGTGGGCTATTCGGAATGGAAAAGTTGATTTTGGATTTAATGGGGTGGCAGAAAATGATTATGGAATATGGTATTGCACAGCTGGAAGGGTACGATTTAGTGTAAACGAAGTGGTTAAATTAAATCAATCAAATTATAGAGGCTGGTATTATATTCATAATGGAGAACTTCAACGTGGAATTGAAACAGTACAAAAAAATAATAATGGTTGGTGGTATATTGGAACAGATGGAAAGGTTGATTTTAATAAGAACACAGTAGCCAAGAATGAAAATGGTTGGTGGGTTATTCGGAATGGAAAAGTTAATTTTAATTACAATGGGATTGCCACTAATCAGTATGGTTCATGGTATTGTACAAGTGGAAAGGTTCAGCAAAAAACGACTAACGTAGTTTATACTTCCGGTTCATGGTTTTATATAAAAAAAGGAGAAGTTGTAAAGGGTGTAGAGACGGTTCAAAAAAATTCAAATGGTTGGTGGTATATTGGAAAGGATGGAAAAGTCAATTTTAATTATAATGGACTTGCAGAAAATGAGAATGGACTATGGTATGTAGAGGGGGGGAAGAGTTACATTTAGATACAACAGTTTGCAATATAGAGATATAGTGACTGGAAATAAATACAAAATTGTGAATAGTAAAGCGATATTGATAAATAAGTAAAATAGAATAATAAGGAAGTACACAATGAAGAAATTGTTTAGAAGAGTAAAAGTGTTAATATTTGCATCAATTATGTTATATGGTATGATGGCAATAATGCAGACAGAAGATGTTGAGGCTAATAATGGAACTCCAGAGTACGTGGTGGTGTTGGATGCAGGTCATGATTCATCTCATGGAGGAGCTTCGAGTAGTGGTTATCATGAAGAGCATCTTTGCTTGAGAATTGCCCAGTATTGTAAGCAGGAGTTGGAAAAATATAATGGAATAAGAGTTTATATGGTAAGGGATGGAGAAGCTTGCCCATATGGAGGAACGCTTATAGGAAATAATAGAGTATGTAATTCTAACAGAGTTCAGTTCGCAAAAGATAAGAAGGCTGATTTATATATTAGTTTTCATTTGAATTCGGCTTCTTCTTCAAGGGCAAGAGGAGTTAGTGTGTATTATCCTAATAGTAGTTATAGACCAAAGGTTGGTAGTAATGGATATAAAGTTGCTGATTTAATAATTAATCAATTAAAGGCATTGGGAATACCACAGAATGGACGAGGGGTATGCATTAGAAATTCAGAAGATGGAAGTACTTATCCGGATGGTTCAATAGCGGATTATTTGGCAGTGATTAAAGGAAATAAGAAAAATAACATTCCGGCAGCGCTTATAGAACATTGTTTTATAAGCAATGCTTTAGATAGGTGGTATTTCCTTTCCAATGAATCAGCATTGAAATCTTTAGGAGTAGCTGATGCTACTGGTATAGCTAATTATTTCGGAGTTACTAAAGCTTCGGTTTCGAAAGCATCAAATGGAAAATGGTATTATTATAAAAATGGAAATATAGATTGGTCATATACAGGATTAGCAAATAATTCAAATGGGTGGTGGTATATTAATAAAGGTATAGTTGATTTTAATTATACAGGATTAGTAGCATATCGTAATGATTGGTATTACGTTGGAAATGGTAAATTTCAACGTGATTATAATGGTGTATGTAGAAACGAAAATGGTGATTGGATAGTAAGTAAGGGCAAAGTCAATTTTAATTATACAGGATTATATAGTTGTAATAACGTTCAGTCATATCATGGAGAAGAAATCAAATTTGAAGGACTCAAATATTTCAAAAATGGAAGATATAATACGACCTCTACGGATGTTGTGAAAGCGCTTGACGGAAATTGGTATTATATACATAAAGGAACTATTGATTATACAGCAAATACAGTTGCCAAAAATTCTAGTGGTTGGTGGTATATTAGACGAGGAAAAGTTGATTTTGGCTATAATGGAATAGCCAAAAATGAATATGGCGATTGGATTATTAGAAATGGAAAAGTTCAATTTAATAAGGAGGGGGTTATATATATACCAAACTGTCGATGTTATTACGGAAATGATGATGTGAAAGGCATTGTATTTTCAGGCTGGTATTATCTATTAGATGGTAAAATTGTAAAGGGAGTAGAGACTGTTAAGAAAAACCAAAATGGTTGGTGGTATATTGGTACAGATGGAAAAGTTGATTTTTCTATGAGTACTGTAGCTCAAAATGAAAACGGATGGTGGTATATTAGACAAGGAAAAGTTGATTTTAGTTATAATGGAATAGCTAGAAACCAAAATGGGGATTGGCTTATACAAAAAGGTAAGGTTCAAACTAAAAAGAGTGGGGTACTGAATATTGCTAAATGCAAATGTTATTATGGGGATTCACGACCGGAAAATATTGAGTTTTCAGGTTGGTATTATATAGTAGATGGAAAAATTATAAAGGGAACCGAAACTGTACAAAAGAATGAAAACGGTTGGTGGTATATAGGAGTAGACGGAAAAGTCAATTTCTCTATAAATACCATAGCTCAAAATGAAAATGGATGGTGGGTAATACGAAATGGAAAAGTTGATTTCGGTTATAATGGATTAGCGGAAAGTCAGAATGGTATATGGTATTGTAAAAATGGGAAGGTAAGCCTTACAGCTAATGGTGTTTTAAATACACCACAGGGCTGGTATTTCATTAAAGGTGGAAAGGTGCAAACTGGAAAGAGCAGTGTAGAAAAGAATGAGAATGGCTGGTGGTATATAGGAGCAGATGGGAAAGTGGATTTCAATTATAATGGATTAGCATCGAACAACAATGGTATTTGGTATCTGAAAAATGGAAAGGTATCATTTGGATATAATAATTCAAATTATGAAGATCCTGTCACGGGTGATATATATAGTATCATAAATGGAAAAGCTCAAATTATACAGACTAAAGAAGATGAAAATTCAGAAGTTGATATAAAAGATACAGATATTATTAACTAATTACATTGTGTTTTCGTTTTTAATTCGCTATACTATATCAGTAGTATAGCGAATTTTTAGTAAAAGATAATATAGTCGATAAGGATTTATAAAATGAATAGAAAAAACGATAATGTCATAACATTTCTTCAAGTGGTAAGTGCATTTTCTGTAATTGCATTGCACACTAATTCCTGTTTTTGGAATTTTGATGCCAATGCAGGTTATTGGTTTTCAGCAAACATAATAGAGAGTGTATTCTATTTTGCAGTTCCGGTTTTCTTTATGATAAGTGGTATTACATTGATAGATTATCAGGAAAAATATAGTACAAAAGTATTTTTTCTTAAACGCGCAAAAAAAACACTTTTACCATATATTATTTGGAGTTGTATAGGTATTTTTTACAATCTACATGTAGGATATTTCAGTATTGATACATTAGGTATAAGAACAGTTTTAAATGGTATTCTTGGAAGTGAAATAATTAGTGTATATTGGTTTTTCCCATGTTTGTTCTGTGTCTACCTTGCGATACCATTGTTTGCAGCTGTTGATAAGGAAAAAAAGAAGGAGATATATAGATATATCATTCTGATAGGGATTGTTTTAAATACATTAATTCCATTTATTAATAATGTGTTTCAACTGCAAATAGAATGGTCATATACTATTTCGGTGGCATCGGGATATATTTTGTGGGTTGTTATTGGGTATGTCATATATAAATATCCTATGAAAACATTTTATAAAGTTTTTATTGGAGTAGCCGGAATTATAGGGCTTTTTATGCATATATGTGGTACGTATATATTATCTATAAGAGATGGTTCGGTTAATCAGACGTTTAAAGGGTATAATAATTTACCATGTATAATGTATTCCTGTGGCATATTTATTTTATTGTGCTTTATAGGAAAGAAATTTATGAAATATAAGGTAAGTCAAGCGATTGTAGGTACAATTGGAAAATACACATTTCCGATATATTTAATGCATTGGTTTATATTAGATTATGTTGTCAGACATTTTGATGTTGATACAACATCGCTGCTTTGGAGATTAGGAGCACCTATACCAATTGGGTTAGTTATTGTCGGAATTACATGGATAATTAGAAAGATTCCGATATTAAGGCAAATTGTACCTTAATCGTATGAAGAAGATGAAAGAGAGAAGATTATGGAACAGACTAAAAATAATGGAAAAGAGATATTATATGGGATAGCATTGGCTATAATATTAATTACATCACTGATACCACAGACTGCTATCTACACAAGAAATGAGAATGCGTTACTTGGCATTATCACAAACTCAATACAGGCATTGGGCTATTTATTATGTTTAGTGAAAATTGTATTGTCAAGAAAAGAATATTCTATAAATGAAATAATATTCTTTTGTATTTTGTTTGCAGTTTTTTTAATCAGTGGATTTAATATTCAGCATAAATTTTTCTTTTTGACAGCGATATTGTTGATATCAACTGTGGGGGCAGACGCTGTGTCTATATCAAAAATTTCTTTGTGCATACAGAGTGTAATTTTATTTGTGGTTGTATTTTTGTCACAGATTGGTTTATTGGAAGATAAGATTTTTAATCCGGAGACAAGAAGCCGACATATATTGGGATTTAACTGGATAACAGTAGCTCCCATATTATTTTTCTTTATTTGTCTTTTGTATATTTATATTAGATCTGAGAAATTTAAATGGTATGAAGCCATTGTATTAGAACTTATTAATTATTATTTTTATCATATGACAAATACCAGAATGACATTTTTACTGTGTAGTGTTGTTATTATATTTTTCACAGTACAAAGTCTGTGGAAGGGGTTCTTTGGTTATCTGAAAAAGTTGAATTGGGTATATTTTATAATTCCAATCGTACTGGTTATTGTTTCTATTGTTGCTGCTTATTTTTATAATCCGGACAATTCCATATTTTTAAAGGCAAATTCGATTCTCTCAGGGAGATTGCAATTGGGGCATGATGCACTTCATTATTATAAATTTCCATTATTTGGACAGGTTATAATATGGAATGGTTTTGGATTATTAAATGATGGGATAGTCGATAATTATAATTATGTAGATTGTTCCTATCTGCAGATAGGAATGTGGTACGGTGCTTTTGTGCTGATATTGCTTATTGCTATATATATGTATGGTATATATAAGTCGATAAAGGCAAATAATTATTGGGCTGTGTTTGTTTTTTTATTTGTTCTCGTTCATAGTATGACAGAGCCACATCTTATAAATGTGGCTGTCAATGCGATAGTATTGCTACCACTATCTGATATAAGAACAATTGAAGATAATTAATGAGTTTTAAATTTGGATAAAAGATTATTTTTCACTTCTGTTATAAATTGTTCTTTTAATAATAAAAGAACAATTCCATATACTGGAAAGAATATAATAGCTGATATTGCAAGGGTAAAGAATACATGTAATGATGTGTTCTTTACCCAGCAAGAACAAAGAAGCCCGGCAATAACAGCGATTACTATTTTGTATACTTGAAAAGTTTTGAACATTTCTCTTATATCACTATCAATAAGTATAAATTGAACAATAAATACTGCAAATTCAGCTACCAGAGTTCCAATGGCGGCACCGGCTGACTGGAATTGAGGAATCAGTATTGCGTTTAATATCAGGTCTACCAATGCCCCGACAATAGTTGAATAAAGAACATAACGTTCCTTACCTAATGGAATAAGAATCTGTATTCCAAGAATGTTGGTGAGTCCTATAAAGAGTAAAGTAGGCATTATTATCTGCATTGGAATGGTTGATGGTACGAATTTGGTACCTGAAAGGAAAAAAATACATTCTTTTGCAAATACAATAAAGTATACTATCATTGGCAATGAAATAATAAATATGAAGTTAAGTGCTTTAGAGCTTATTTTTTTGAATTCGGATGTAAAACCATTCTCAATGTAATATGAAGCTCTTGGAAGCAATACTGTTCCTAGGGATGTAACAACAGCTACAAGTAAGGCTTTTATCTTTACTGCGGCATTATAATAGCCAACATCGGTATTTGTAGCCATAAATCCAAGCATGACTGTATCCAGATTGGTATAAATAGTTGAGGCACATGTCATGGCAAAGAGTATGAATAGTGGTTTTAGATGTTTTCTGAAATGATAGTGTCCAAGAGGTTTAAAAGTTATATATTTTCGTGCTTCGATAAAATTACAGATATTTGATGCAGATGCAGCAAATACACTTATTACACCATAGATTATATAATCTGATTGACTTTTTACCAATAAAAACATTCCTATTAAGGCAATAAATTTGAAAATAAGAGATCTTATCGTAATGTACGTGTATTTTTCCAATGCTTTGTATAGCCATTCCATTCCAATCAGATTGAAGAAAAGAGTGGATGAAACGAGTATATATAATGGCTTTTCAGATGCTATCTTAGGAATGGTAATAATTGTTATTCCAAGAATTACATACGTTATTATGGTGGAAATGGTACAGATAATTGACAGTTCCTGTACGGTACGTGATAGTTTTAGCCTGTCATCTCTGTATTTGGCGCATATTTTTACTCCGTATGTAGGCAGACCTAACTGGGCAAAATAACTGAAATAGGTTATAAATGATGTTGCAAGGTTGACTTTACCCCAGGCTTCAGGCTGCAAAACTCTAGATACATAAGGGAAAGTTATGAGTGGAAAGATAATGGATGAGAGCGTAAGTATTATATTCATTAAGAAATTAAGTTTAAGTGATGCCTGTTTTTTCAAATTGATTCTCCTTATAATTCTTAAGATTTGTATAATATAATAACACAGGTTTGCGGATATTGCTATTATTTGTTATAATACTAATAGCTATGTAAAGATTTTAATGAGGTAATACAAGAGCATGAATGCAAAGATTATAATTGCAACTCACAAAAAATATTGGATGCCAAAGGATGAGATGTATCTTCCGCTTCATGTTGGAGCAGAAGGAAAGTTTGATGCATCAGGAAAACCTTTGGACTTAGGATATACAAAAGATAATACAGGTGAAAATATTTCTGAGAAAAATTCATATTTCTGTGAACTGACAGGGTTATATTGGGCATGGAAGAATCTTGATGAAGATTATATTGGTTTGGTGCATTATCGCCGATATTTTTCAATGCATAGAAGGTCTTCATTTGAGAATGTTTTGACATATGAAGAGCTTAGGCCTTATCTGGGAAGGATAAGATTATTTGTGCCTAAGAAGAGGAATTATTTTATTGAGACACTGTATAGCCATTATGAGCATACACATTATATAGAGCAATTGGATTTGACAAGGACAATAATTAAAGAAAAATATCCACAGTATATTAGCGCTTTTGATATAGTTGTGAACAGGAAATCTGCCTATATGTTTAATATGGCAATAATGGATAAGAGACTATTAAATGAGTATTGTACCTGGCTGTTTGATATTTTATTTGAGCTTGAAAACAGAATAGATATGCCTGATCTTAATGCATTTCAGAGTAGATTTTACGGAAGAATTTCAGAAATTATATTTAATGTATGGCTTGAATATAAAATTGAGAACAAGAGTCTTTCAAAGTATAAGATAATGGAACTAAATTGCATTCACCTGGAAAAAATTAACTGGTATAAAAAGGGTAAAGCCTTTTTAAAAGCTAAATTTTGTGGTGAAAAATATCAGGGGAGTTTTTGATGAGTATATATATTGTTACACACAAGATATTTGATATTCCAAAGGAAAACGGATACATTCCGATACAGGTTGGTGCCATTAGAGGGCATGTTTTGCCCAAAGGTGCATATTTTGATGATGATGGAGACAATATTTCCGATAAAAATAAGAATTATTGTGAGCTTACAGGAATATACTGGCTATGGAAACATGTAAAAGATGATTATATAGGAATAGTTCATTATAGAAGATATTTTTCAAGGCATTATAATGGAAGGCTGCTTAGTAAAAGCGACATTGAAAAGCAGTTGAAAAAACATGATATGATACTTCCTTTTATAAGACATTTGGATAAAACTGTTATTGAGCAGTACTGTGAATCCGGATATAAGAAGGATTTATTTATTACGGGAGAAGTGATAAAAGAAAAATACCCGGAGTATTATGACGAGTTTGAAAAGTTTATAAATGGTAAAGATGTTTATTTTGGAAATATGTTTATAACAAGTAAGACTATTTATGATGATATGTGCCGATGGATGTTTGATATATTGTTTGAGGTGGAACGCAGAGTCGATGTATCGGAATATTCAGAATATTTTTCAAGAATATATGGCTTTATATCAGAGAGACTATTATATGTGTATGTGAGTCACAATAAGCTTGATATTTTTGAAACAGGTGTTGTAAATACAGAGGAAAAGTGGAGTTTTAAGAAACGTTTTTTGACAGGGATTAAGCGTGTGATAAATTATTATTTAAAAGGATGACTATGGATTTGTCAGAGAAAATAGAAAAAAAAGAACTTATATGTCTGGCAGGAATATTTATATTTGTTTTCGCTATGCTTATGGATCATACATATGTTGTTGCAATGGATGATGCTGCTACATTGAGAAGTATTGGAACATATAGTAAATATCTGGCATATTTTCTTTTATGTATAAAAATATTATGGGATCAGTATGATAATAGGAATATAATATCTGCTATAGCATATATGGGGATATTTGTGATAGCTGCTTTATTTGCCGGAGAATTTAATTTTTGCTTATTCTTTCTGATATATGTTGCAACAATAGGCTGTGATGGCAAACGTATAATTTCAGTTAGTATATTTGCTCAGGCTATTATCTTAATTGGATCAATTGTAGCTGCTTTAACCGGTTATGTACCTAATTATGATTTTTCGGAACTTACCAGAAAGCGTATGGGCATGGGATTTGCGTGGTGTACAACAGCACCTATAGTCTTTTACTTTATAGCACTTGGGTATATATATATCAGGGGAAGAAAATTTAAATGGTACGAAGCTGTTATGTTGGAGGTAATAAACTATCTGATTTATACTCAGACGAATACACGCATGACTTTTTACGTTTCTACAATTTTTCTCTTGTTTTTTGCAATTCAAAGTTTATGGGATAATCCGTGGAGAATAATGCATGTGTTTAAATGGTTGTGGATTATGATGCCGTTTATATGTGCTTTGATTTCAATAGGCACAACAATAATGTTTGATGAGGATTCTACAATATGGCTTAAAGCGAACGCATTTTTAAGCGGACGATTAAACTTGGGATTTGATGCTATTAAAGAATATGGATTTACATTATTTGGACAGCCTATAGAGTGGGTTGGATCCAGTACATTAAACACATCTTTATATGGATACAATTATGTTGACTGTTCTTATTTACAGATTGCTTTAAGTTATGGAATTATAGCTTTGATAGCAATTTTAACTATATATTCTATAGCTATATATAGGGCATGTATAGCGGATGACTATTGGCTGGTATTTGTTTTGATATTTGTTTTAATACATTCATTGACCGAGCCGAGGTTATATAATTTTGCGTTTAATACATTGTCTTTTGTTGCATTTGCTAAAATTAATTGTGATAGAAATAAGGAACGTGGAAGAAATGATATCATTTATAATTCCGGCGCATAACGCGACGGCATATTTAAAAAGGGCTATTGAAAGCATAGAAAGTGATGCGAATGCGTGCGGAGGACAAAAAAAGATAGAGATAATTATCGTGGAGAATGGATCTACAGATGATACTTATTTATTGGCTGAAGATATGGCTTCTTTATATAGCAATATTACAGCTGTGAGATCACAAAAGGGTGTTTCAGCAGCTAGAAATAAAGGAATTGATATAGCAAAAGGAGAATGGATTTTCTTCCTGGATGCAGATGATTTTATTTTAAAGGGATCTATAGCTAAGCTTTTGCATGATGCCGATAGGATGGCTCCTGACTGGATATTGTATGGTCACGTAAATGGCTCAAGAAAGATACAGCTTGCAGGAACAGAAAAAACATATAATGCAGATGATATAGAAAGGTGCCGTGCGGAATTTATTTCTAATCCAACCAGATATTTGCAAGTATGGGCTAAATTATTCAAGAGAGATATTATAATTGAAAATAATATAAGATTTGATCAGGAATTAAGGCTGGCAGAGGACAGCGATTTTTCTATCAGATACAGTGCATTCTGCAAATGTATATCAGTTAGTGACAATATAGTATATAATTATTCTATTGACAATAATTCTACGGTTAGAAGTGTTAATGATGATAAGATTAATGATTATATATTTTCTATGGAAAGGACTGTGTGTTGGATAGAACACGAAAGCAAAACAGTTAAAGAGGCATTTTCAAAATATATATTAATGCATTTTAATATTGCTATGGTCAGGGGAGTTTATGATAAAAATATTAAAAAGAATGCAAAAGAAAAGATAGGGATACTGAAGGATACCATATCAAGAAAAATCTTTAGTGATTCATTAAGAAATATTAAATTCAAAGAATGCAGCTCGTTGAGGATGATTCCGATATTTTTAATAAAGATTAAGTGTTATAGATTGGCAGGAGTAGTATATTCAATAAGAGCAAAACAAAATGCAAAGGAAAGTAATAATGTATAGAGTTTTAGTGTTTGGAATGACAGAAAATCCGGGTGGAGTGGAGAGTTTTTTGATGAATTATTATAGGAATATAGACAAATCAAAAATCCAGTTTGATTTTCTGTGTAATTCACATGCACCTGTTGCATATGAAGATGAACTTATAGGTATGGGAGCGAGAACATACCATATTACAGCGAGAAGTACAGATTATCGAAAGTATAAAGCAGAATTGGAAGATCTGTTTAGAACTAAAAGTAAAGAATGGGATGCTATATGGGTCAATGTAAGCAGTCTTGCAAACATTGACTATCTGAAAATGGCTAAGAAGTATGGGATTAGGAAAAGAATTATACACAGTCATAATTCAAGAAATATGGATAGCAAACTTAGAGGATTTCTTCATAAAATAAATCGTCTGGTAATTAAAAAGTATGCGACCGATTTTTGGGCATGTGCACCGGATGCAGCTCAATGGTTTTATACAAATAAGTTGATGGAACAGGTAATAATAATCCACAATGCTATAGATGTGGAAAAATTTGCATATGATGAAGAAAAGCGTAAGAAGTATAGAAAACAAATAGGATGTACCGATGAATATCTGATTGGAAATATTGGTAGATTCCATTTTCAGAAAAATCAAATGTTTCTTTTGGATGTGTTTGCTGAGATATTAAAGATTGATTCTAAATGTGCACTTGTTCTTATTGGGCAGGGGGAAGATGAAGAGAAGCTAAAAAAGAAGGCTGTAGATTTAAATATATCAGAAAAGGTTTATTTTGTTGGAATCCAAAAAGATATTCCTGGATGGCTTAGTGCTATGGATTTATTTTTATTTCCATCGGTATTTGAAGGCTTAAGTGTAGTAGCGCTTGAAGCTCAGGCAAACGGAGTTACGGTTTTGGCTTCTAAAGGTGTTATTACAGAAGAGTTGAGAATGAATGATAATTTTATGTTCTTTTCGCTTGACAAATCTCCTTATGATTGGGGAGTTGAGGCTTTGGCTATGAAACAATATGTCAGACCGGGTAACGAATATATAAAGCAGAATTTTAAACTAAAAGGCTATGATATTCAGAATGAAGTGAAAAAAATAGAAGACAGGTGGTTAAAAGATGAAAAAACAATATATTAAGGCTGTTGATGTAATAGCAGAGGTTTTGCGGAAATGGTATATACTTGTTATATGCGTTATTTTGATGGCAGTGGCAGTGCCGAATTTTAAATATAATAATGATAAGAAGCTGGCAGAAAGTAACAAAAAACTGATAGAACAAATGAAAGAGAAAGATGATGCGGCAGATGACCCTGATAATGATATTGATTATCCGGACGAATACTATCAGGTTCAAAATCAGATAGATGAGTGGAAATCTTATCTTGAAAAATCAGCGTTTATGAAACTCGATCCTTATAATATGGTGGCGGTAAGACTGACATATGAGATTGATGACTATAATGTTGCACTTCCTGCTTACATTGCATATATAAATAAAAAATCAATGGCACAAGATATTGGGAATACTCTTGAAAATTATACAACAGTAGATATACAGGATTTAGTGAGTTGTGAGATATTAGGATCTACAGAAGATTCTAAAATTTTATCTGTGAATATATATGCTTCAAATAAAGATGAGGGTGATACTATTTCATCTGCGGTTAAGAAAGTGATATCTGATTATGGAGAAATAAAGGGATTGTCCATGCCTAATTTGATGGATGAGGTCTGTTATGGGGGCATGTTTACAGGAGTGTATGATACACAGGCAGCTAATGAGAGCCGTACATCAGCTCTTGTGACTAAAAGAGATTCTTATGTGCCGAAAAAAACTGATACTACGGAAGCTTCATCCCAGACATCTGATGCTACTGTTGATATTAGCAAATTGGTTACAGAGGCACATTTTAATAAAGCCTATATATTTATAGGAGCTTTCCTTGGAGTGATACTTGCTGTAGTAATCAATATAATAATAATTTGTGTCAGTGATAAGATTAGAAATGATTCAGCAATCAATGAAAGTTTCGGATTGGACTATTTTGGCCGCATTAATAAGGATAAAATATCAAAGTGGAGCAAATTTGTGGATAGACTGTGTTATAGAAGATATTCACAGGAAAATATATTGGTTTCTGCACTTAGGATTGCCAAAATATGTGACAATACAGATGTTAAGAAAATATATTTGACGGGTCATATATCAAATGCGGATGAAAACATTAAAGTACTGGTTGACGAACTAAAAAAACAAGAGATAGAAGCTGTATGGATTGATTCTTTTTCACAGGATACGGATTCTTTGAAATGTATAATAGAAAATGGTAATGTAGTGTTTATAAATGAATTGAGAAAGGCTTATTTTGGAGACGTAGTACAGGATATTACAGTCGCAAATGAACAAAATATCAGTATTTTAGGATATGTGACAGTAGGAGCTTAAATAAATTTGAATTATTTAGCATAATAACCGATTTAATAATAATATTAAGGAAGTCTTAACAGTCTTAAGACAAAGGATATGGTATAATCTCCCTAGCAAATTGTTAGGGAGATTTTTTATGGATTTATATTCATTTGGTTTTTTGTTATTTTTAATTATATTATTTATTTCTTATTATACAATATTTAAGAATATGCAGTGGATATGCCTTCTAATATTCAGTATAGCATTCTATGCTTTTTCGGGCATATATAATCTTATATATATTTTGCTAACAGCGACTACTGTATATTATGGAACTGTTTTGATGCAGCAGATGGCTGGAAACTTCCAAAAAGTTAGCAGTAATAAGAACCTGGATAGAGTTAGTAGAAAGAAAATAAAAGCTTCTATTGAAAAAAAACGCAGAATTGTATTTTGGACGGTTATTATTATTAATTTTGGAATGCTTGCGCTGCTTAAATATTGTAATCCATTTAAAGGCGGTCTATTGATTCCTCTCGGAATTTCTTTTTATATATTTACAGCGATTGGGTATCTCATAGATATTTATTTTGAAAAATATGATACAGAATCCAATTTTTTTAAATTTTTACTATTTATATCATTTTTTCCACAACTGATTCAAGGACCAATAAACAGATATGACAAGATGAAGAATCAGTTATATGCTAATAGAGGTGTTGATTGGAATAGGTGTAAGCGGGCATTGGTTATTATCCTTTTTGGTATGTTGAAAAAGTACGCAGTGGCAAATCTTTTGGTGGATACAATATCTCAGATACTCGATAATCCTACAGAAGATACTCCAGGAGCTGCAATAGTGATAGGAATTTTATTGTACTCTGCACAACAATATGCTGATTTCTCGGGTGGAATTGACATGGTTATGGGAATCGCAGAATTATTTGGAATTAAAATGATGCCAAATTTCCGACAACCGTATTTTTCTGTCTCACTTGGTGATTTTTGGAGGAGGTGGCATATTTCTCTTGGAGCATGGATGAGGGATTATGTATTTTATCCCTTGGCTATCACAAAGCCAATGCAAAAAGTTGGCAAATGGGCAAAAAGACACTTGAATGTTCATTTGGGCAGAGTTCTTCCGGCTTCAATTGCCAATATTGTAGTATTTTTTCTTGTCGGCTTATGGCATGGTGCTCAGTGGCATTTTATATTATGGGGATTATATAACGGAATAGTTATTGCGTTTAGCGATATTTGTTCTCCGATATTTGAAAGGGTAAACCATATATTTAGTATCAAACCTGAAAGTAAGTCTTTGCATTTGTTTAGGATATTAAGGACGTTTTGTGTTGTTAATATAGGATGGTATTTTGATAGGATATACGATATTAAAGATTGCCTTATGTGTATGAAAAATACTGTTTTTAGTTTCCAATTGGAAAAACTTGGGAGCTGTATGAAGCCGATATTGGATATTGTGCCTAGAAAAGCCTTTATTATAGCTGCTATATCATTAATTATAGTGTTTATAGACAGTGTCATCAAAGAAAATGGTCGAGATACTATAGAGTTACTGGACAAGTGTCCGGCTATTATAAGATGGGGTGTGTACTATGTTATGATTTTTCTTGTGCTATGTTCATTTAGTTTTGCTATAGGTGCTGGAGGATTTATGTATGCAAATTATTAAAAGAATTATGCCTGTTATTTTTATTGCAATTTTTCTTGCGTTAAACACTATTTTGAATTATATTTTGGTCAATGCAAATGGGGCCAGTGAGGTCATGTGGAAAGACTTTAGAAATGAAAAAACGATTGACACTGTTTATCTTGGTTCTTCATTTTCTCAGGTTACATTCAATCCATATATTATAGATGAAAAACTGGGGTGGAAATCTTTCAATATGGGGACTCCGGCGCAGCCTCTGGATCAATCATATGTTGCTCTTCAAAATGCAATAAAAGAAAAAAAAATAAAAAGAGCTGTTTTAGCTTATGGTATTCCGACAATGGAAGATACACAGAACGATAATGCGAGAATAACATTTGCACATGCAATGAAATATGGATGTAGTTTGAAACAAAAGGTAAAAATGGATTGGGATTTTATTACGGATAAAGAGAATATTAATACAGAGTCATCTATTAATTACTTATTTCCATGGATTTCAAACAGTATTGAATGGACTAAAACGGCTATTGAAAATAATATTAAATTAAAAAAACATAATAATGATGCAACTGAAAATATGAAGATTACAGAATGGTATGCCTCATATATAGGAAAAGGCTATGCACCTATACTAACAGGTGGATTTGATTATAAAAATGCAATTACAGATAATACAAAAGCTAATTATAATTGCATTATTTCTGAAACTGCTTACTGTAAATTGGAGAAAATATGCAGGTTATGTAAGGATAATGAGGTTGAATTTATTATCGTTAATACACCTAAGGCTCCGTATGATATTTCAATGTATGGGGCAGATGAATATTTTGCTATAAACTCAAGAATTGAGGAGATATGCACCAAGTATGGTTTTTCATATTATGATTTTAATCTTATTAAACCAGAAATATTTCAGATATGTCCTGAGTATTTAAATAATTATGAACATCTTAGTAAAGCGGGTTCAGAAGCTTTTTGTAATGCATTCTCCAATTTTATCAGATTACATGATTCGGGAGAATGCATGACAAATTATTTTTATAATGAAGAAGAGTATCTGGACTCAGTAAAAGATATTGTTCAATGTATTAAGGAATAAGTTCTTTTAACATTTCATCTTTTAATACAATGAGCATAAGTAAATAAACAGCACATCCGGAAATAACCAGGATGACCGTGCCTACAAAGTTTATTGGCAGATAATTATCCTCCAGCAAAAGAAATATTAGCATAGTTAAAGAGGCAATAATATATTTATGTGATGATTTTAATACAGATTTGAGGTCTATTTCATTACGAACAAAATAAAATTGCATTATTGTTATAAGTAATTCTGATAGCACTGAAGCCACTGCAGCACCATATGAATAAAATTTAGGTATTAGAATTAAATTCATAATGAAATTTGCTATAGCGCCTATACAAACAGATCGCGTGAGGAGATATTCACGTTTTGTTGTGATAAGATATTGAACACCGGTTACATTACTTAATCCTACTATGATAAGCAGAACGGATTGTATCATAAGTATATAAGGGACTTTATCGTACCCATGACCGAAGAACCATGGACAGAAGTTTCTTGAAACACCAATTAATCCACAGCACATAGGACATCCTATAAGCCATATAAAACGATAGCTTTTATAAAGCAGTTTTTTTACTTCGTTGGTTTTACCTTCACTGAAGCATTTTCCTATACGTGGCAGCATGACAGTACCGAGGGCGGTTACAACCGATAAGGCAACCTTATATATTTTGAATGCTTGTTCGTAGTAGCCATTTTCGATAGGTGAGCCGGTAATTTCATTGAGCATTGTTTTATCAAGATTGATATAGATGGTAGATGCTATTGTTGGTATAAATAGTGCTATTGTTGGTTTAAGGTGCCTTATAGGATGTAATTGTTTAAAATTTGGTCGATTTATATATTGCGGAACGTAAAACCATATTGAGAGATTGGACGCTAGTTCGAGCAAACATAAGCCACCTACGTAAATTAAAAGGTCATTTGGACTCTTAACGAAAATAAAAATAAACAGTATATTCAGTATCTTAAATACGACATTTCTGCTAACTATTTTACCGAATTCTTCCATTCCCTGAAGCAACCAAGATATGTCTGTTGCAACAGTAATGATAGTAAAAGCCTGTACAAGAAATAAGCTTGTATATTTATGGTTTATAAATAGTATAAAAAATGAGTATGCTGCCAGACAGCATAATACACTTCCGATACTTAAAAACTCTATTTCCCAGAAAACGATTGAGCGATTTTGACGATCATTTTGTAGGTAGGATATTTCCCTGTTGCCATAATTGATGGTGCCAAGGGCTGCAAACATGACAAAATATGTAACGATAGATGCGGTATAGCTGTATATACCTATGCCTTCGACCTTAAGCACTCGCGAAAGATACGGGGCTGTAATCAGAGGCGTGATTAGTGTAAGTATTTGGTAGCTTACATTGTATATGTAGTTTAATTTTATGCTTTTTGTTTTTTTTATTTTCTTTTTCATATAGATATCATATCACATATTGACTTATTTTGGCTATGCAGTTATTATATAAAAATCGCAAATTAACATTACTATCAACTTACACGTATATAATCCGACAGGATAATAAGTACTGTCACATAGGTGGAAATATGGATAATATTATAATACGAAACAGGAAAGAGGAGTTTAAGGAGCTTGTTTTATACACGGTTTTTGGGAATATGACCTTTGTAATAAGCATAGGCTCGTATGCCATTTTTAATGTATTTTTTGGAATCAATGAGCTGATTGCAAATGCACTGGCGTGGGTATTTGCGGTACTTTTCTCATATGTTACCAACAAGAAGTGGGTGTTTAAGGTTGCAACACCGACAAAGACGGCATTTTTTGTACAGATGTTTGCTTTTTTTAGTGGCAGATTTATTACGCTTGTCATGGAAGAGACTATTATCTTTGTTTTTATAACACTTTTAGCGTATCCAAGTATGTGGGTGAAGCTGGCGGCACAGGTAGTGGTTGTTGTACTAAATTATGTGATAAGCAAGCTGTTTGTATTTAAGAATCATTAGAATATGAATATTTAATAAAATAATAAGAACTATAATTAATGTGGTATGATATAATGAGTATATATTTTGTTTGAAGTATATTTTAATATATTTTATGAGAAGTTGATTTATAAGGGCGATAAAAGCTGTAAATATTTTGCAGTGTGGGGTAAAAGGAGAAAGTCCTATATGAAAAATAAGAATTTTAACATAAATAGTAACACTAATGATGGCAGTAAAGTCAACGATAACAACACTAATCATAAAGGTGTAACAAAATATGACGGCCCTGAAAAACCTGATGCTTATATGGGAAATGACAGACAGTGGGTTGTGAGAGCTTTTTTGCTGGCATTTATAGATGTATGTATTATGGCGGTGTCATTTTTCTTTGCTTTAATGATAAGATTTGAGTTCGCGTATTCACATATTCCGGATTTATATCTTGCAGGTTATATAAAGATAGTGCCTGTTTTTGTGGCAATTGCTTTGGCTGTGTTTTACATTTTCAGGCTGTACCACAGTATATGGCGCTTTGCGAGCATCAATGAATTTATGCATATTATTGGTGCCTTTCTGGTGCTTGCGGTTGTGAGCGTTACTATTCATGAGGTTTATGAGATCAAGATGCCGTATGCCTTCTGGATTATCGGACTGATGCTCAGCTTTGCACTTTGTACAGCATGCCGTTTTGCGTACAGATTTATCAGAACCGGTCAGAAGATGCTTGAGCAGAGAGGCTTCGCAAACGGTGATGAGAAGGTCATGATTATAGGAGCCGGAAATGCGGGCAGGATGCTTATCAGGGAGCTTATCATGAGCTCACATCTGCACACAAAGGCCTGCTGCATCATAGATGACAATCCGGCGAAGCTGGGACGCTTTATAGACGGCGTGCCTATTGTCGGCAACAGAAATGACATTCCAGAGATGGTTGAGAAGTATGATATCACGAAAATTGTGTATGCTGTACCTTCTACATCCGGTAAGGACAGGAAGGATATACTCAATATTTGTAAGGATACCGGCTGTGATGTGTCTGTGGTTCCGGGAATCTATCAGATGGTGGACGGAAGAGTGTCGGTTTCCAATCTGCGTCCGGTAAGCATTGAGGATTTGCTGGGCAGAGATCCGGTTGTTGTGGATAATGACGGTATTCATTCATTTTTACAGGGCAAGGTGGTCATGGTTACAGGTGGCGGTGGCTCAATAGGTAGTGAGCTTTGCCGTCAGATAGCCAGGGAGGATCCGAAGCTTCTTATCATTTTTGATATTTACGAGAATAATGCATACGATATACAGCAGGAGCTGAAGCGCAAATATCCTTATGTAAGGGTGGAGACGCTGATTGGCTCGGTGCGCAATACTAACAGGCTGCACTATGTATTCCAGACATATCATCCGGAGATTATTTATCATGCGGCAGCACATAAGCATGTACCGCTGATGGAGGAAAGCCCGAATGAGGCAATAAAGAACAATGTGCTTGGCACATTAAAGCTCTCAAGGATTGCAGCAGAGTACCATGTGAAGAAGTTCGTGCTTATCTCTACGGATAAGGCGGTTAATCCAACCAATATCATGGGTGCATCAAAGCGTCTGTGTGAGATGGTTATACAGATGATGAACAGGCAGACTGAGACTGATTTTGTCGCTGTGCGTTTTGGAAACGTGCTTGGCAGCAATGGTAGTGTTATCCCGCTGTTTAAGAAGCAGATAGAGGATGGCGGTCCTGTTACTGTGACGGACAAGCGTATTATCAGGTATTTTATGACAATTCCGGAGGCCGTGGCGCTTGTGCTGCAGGCAGGACTCTATGCTCACGGAGGCGAGATTTTCGTGCTCGACATGGGCGAGCCGGTCAAGATTGATGATATGGCTAGGAACCTTATCAGGCTTTCAGGACTGGAGCCGGATGTGGATATTCAGATTGTATACACAGGTCTGCGTCCGGGCGAGAAGCTATACGAGGAGATGCTGATGAGCGAGGAAGGCCTCAAGGAGACTCCGAACAAGCTGATTCATGTGGGTGAGCCTATTGAGATGGATGATGAGCTCTTTGAGAAGCAGCTTGAGATGCTCGAGAAGGCATGCACATCAGAAGCAAAGGATATCAAGCAGATAGTGGCCTCTGTGGTAAAGACATATCATCCTGACCTGGAGAACTAAATATCTTTTGAAGCTCATAATATAGACTGTAAAAGCCGGATGTTTGGCATATTTTATGCCGGAAGCGAGGAACATAACTATGGAAAAGAGACAGATTTCATTTTCACCACCTGATATAACAGAGGCAGAGGTATCAGCTGTTGCTGATGCACTGCGAAGCGGTTGGATTACAACAGGTCCAAGAACCAAGGAGTTTGAGAAGAGGATTGCTAAGCTATGCGGCACGGATAAGGCTGTAGCTCTTGGCTCTGCTACTGCGTGTCTTGAGTCGATACTCAGATTCTTAGGGATAGGTGCAGGTGATGAGGTCATCACAAGTGCATACACATATACTGCATCTGCAAGCCCTGCTGTGCATGTAGGTGCAACGCTTAAGTTTATAGACGTAGCACCTGATTCATTTGAGATGGATTACGATGCCCTGGAAGCTGCTATTACAGAAAAGACAAAGGTTATCGTGCCGGTTGATATTGCAGGTGTGCCTTGTGACTATGACAGGATTTTTGATATTGTGGAGAGAAAGAAGGCTCTTTTCCATCCGTCAAATGATGTGCAGAGGGCAATCGGACGTGTGATTGTGGCGGCTGACTCAGCCCATGCTTTTGGTGCTTCTTACATGAGAGCAGGTGAGCGGATTATGTGTGGCAATGTAGCTGATTTTACAAGCTTTTCATTCCATGCGGTCAAGAATCTGACCACCGCAGAGGGAGGAGCGCTCACCTGGAGACCTATAGAGGGCTTTGATGACGAGTATATCTACAAGCAGTTTATGCTGCTTTCACTCCACGGACAGACAAAGGATGCTTTGCACAAGAATGGTCTGGGCAACTGGGAGTACGATATTGTGGCTCCTTCGTATAAGTGCAATATGACTGATATCCAGGCTGCTATTGGTCTGGTACAGCTTGACAGATATGAGGGGCTTCTCAAGAGGCGCCGTGATATTATAGAGCGCTATGACGAGGCATTTAAGACGCTTAGTCACTTGACTGTGCCTCATTTTACAGACAGGCATACATCGAGCGGACATCTGTATCTGCTTCGCATACCGGGCATCGGCGTGGATAGGCGTAATGAGCTTATAGTGCAGATGGCGGAGCGAGGTATCGCCACAAATGTGCATTACAAGCCGCTTCCGATGATGACAGCATATAAGAATATGGGCTTTGATATAGCCGATTTCCCAAACGCTTATCATCAGTATGAGAATGAAATTACACTTCCTCTCAACACAAAGCTTAGCGATGAGGATGTGGAGTATATAATTAATAATTTATTGGAGATTTTACATGAGTAGATGGAGAACATGGGGAGAGATTCCTACATTCATGAAAAATGATTTTACACTTAAATATTACAGGCATCTGAGCAGAAAGAGGACAAGCATGGTATTCAAACGCATTTTTGATATGATTATGTCCACTGTTCTTCTTGTGCTGCTTTCGCCTGTTATACTGGTCCTTGCTGTCTGGATAAAGGTGGATAGCAGAGGACCTGTTTTTTTCAGACAGGAGCGTATCACACAGTATGGCAGGAAGTTTCGCATATTCAAGTTCAGAACCATGGTGAATGATGCTGACAAAAAGGGCTCACTGGTGACTGTCGGTGGGGATTCAAGAATCACAAGAGTCGGTGCTGTCATCAGAAAGTACAGGCTTGATGAGATTCCGCAGCTTATAAATGTGCTATGTGGTGATATGAGCTTTGTTGGCACAAGACCTGAGGTGGAGAAGTATGTCATGGCATATACTCCAGTGATGATGGCGACACTTCTGATGCCTGCCGGAATCACAAGTGAGGCAAGCATCAGGTATAAGGATGAGGATAGGCTTCTTGAGGCTTCTGATGATGTGGATTACATATATATCCACAAGGTGCTGCCGGGCAAGATGAGGTACAATCTTAAGTATCTTAAGAGATTTTCACTGATAAATGATATCAGACTGTGCATAGAGACTGTGCTTGCGGTAATACATTAGTTTACTTGTCTGGGAGGATGATACTTATGAATAAAGTCAAATTTTCAGTTTTACTGTCAATTTATTACAAGGAAAAGCCTGAGTATTTCAGTGAGTGTATGGAAAGCATATATTCACAGACTGTTTTACCGGACGAGATAGTGCTGGTGGAGGATGGCCGGCTGACAGATGAGCTTTATGAGGCAATCAGTGAGTATGAATGCAGGCCTTCGGAAATAAGTTTTGTTACGGTAAAGCTTGAAAAAAACAGCGGGCTCGGTCTTGCGCTTGCTGAAGGCATAAAGCATTGCTCTAATGAGCTTGTGGCCAGAATGGATACGGATGATATATGTGTGCCTGACCGGTTTGAGAGACAGCTGAATGCTTTTAATCAAAATAAAAATTTGGATGTTGTGGGAGGCTATATTGCAGAGTTTGATGTTGACAAGGAGCATATCACTGCAGAGAGAAAAGTGCCTCTAAACCATAAAGAAATTGTAAGTTATCAAAGGAAACGTGATGGATTAAATCATGTAAGTGTTATGTTTAAAAGACGGTCAGTATTGGAATCCGGAAACTACAAGAGCTGTCTTTTAATGGAAGATTCATTACTTTGGGCCAATATGATAAAGAATCATTGTCACATGGCAAACTTGGATAAAGTATTGGTTTATGTAAGGACTGGAGAAGATATGCTAAAGAGGCGCGGAGGCTTTGATTATTTCCTTAAGTATAGGAAAGGACGGAAAACAATTCTGAGGACAGGTACTATTAGTAAATCAGATTATTTTATCACGGTTGCGGCACAGTTTGTTGTCTGTATGATGCCACTTTGGATGAGGAGCCTGGTGTTTAAAAAAATATTAAGGAACTAAAACTTTTCAAATGCACGTTAATGTGGTAAAATCGGTATAGTTAACATTAATAGGCTTATTACTAGCTGACACAGGAGGTTAATATAAATGGATTTTAGAGCGGAGTACGAGAAATGGTGTACAGACCCATATTTTGATGAGGCTACAAAGGCAGAGCTTAAGGCTATCGCGGGTGATGATAAGGAGATAGAGGACAGATTCTATCGCACACTTGAGTTTGGTACAGCAGGTCTTCGTGGTGTAATAGGAGCCGGCACCAACAGGATGAATATATACACAGTCCGTCAGGCTACACAGGGACTGGCGAATTACATACTTTCTCAGGGAGAGGACGCAGTAAAGAGAGGCGTTGCAATCGCACATGATTCACGTAATATGCATGATGAGTTCACAGATGCCACAGCACTCTGTCTTGCGGCTAATGGAATCAAGACATATGTATTCCCACAGCTCGCACCTGTTCCGGAGCTGTCATACGCAGTAAGGACACTCGGTACAATAGCCGGTGTTGTTATCACAGCAAGCCACAATCCTCGTGAGTACAATGGATACAAGGTATACTGGGAGGATGGTGCACAGGTTACTCCACCTCATGATACAAGCATCATGGCTGAGGTGGCAAAGGTTACATCGTTTGACCAGGTAAAGACCATGGACAAGGCTGCTGCTATTGAGGCAGGTCTTTACAATGTCATCTCTGATGAGGTTGAGGAGGGATATTTCGGAGAGCTCCGCAAGCTTTCTATCCATCCGGCGATTATCAAGGCTATGGCAAAGGATATCAAGATTGTTTACACACCACTCCACGGCACAGGTCTTCGCCCTGTACAGAGAGTGCTTAAGGATATGGGCTTTGAGAATGTATACATTGAGCCAAGCCAGGCAGTACCTGACGGCAATTTCCCTACATGTCCTTATCCAAATCCTGAGAATCCTGATGCATGGAAGCTTGCACTTGAGCTGGCAAAGGAAAAGGATGCTGATATCGTTTTAGCAACTGACCCTGATGCCGACAGACTCGGTGTATACTGCAAGGATACAAAGACAGGTGAGTATGTGACATTTACAGGAAATATGTCAGCTATGCTTATCGGTGAGTATATTTTAAGCCAGAAGAGTGCCAATGGTACTCTGCCTGAGAATCCTGCATTTGTTGAGTCAATTGTTTCTACAGATATGGGTAAGGCAATTGCGGCAGCATATGGCGTAAAGCATATCGAGGTTTTAACAGGTTTCAAGTATATCGGAGAGCAGATGCTCAAATTTGAAAAAACCGGCTGCAACAATTATGTATTCGGTATGGAGGAGAGCTACGGATGTCTGCCGGGCACATATGCAAGGGACAAGGATGCTCCTGCAGCAGTTTGTATGCTGTGTGAGGTGGCTGCCTTCTACAAGTCACAGGGCAAGACTCTCTGGGATGGCATGATTGACATGTACGAGAAGTATGGCTACTACAGAGAGGGCATTTCCACAATGACCTTAAAGGGTATTGATGGTGCTGCACAGATAAATGAGATTATGACAAAGGCACGTGCCGCTGAGCCAAAGAAATTTGGTGATTATCAGGTGATTGCTATCCGTGATTACAAGAATGACACAAGAAAAGATATGACAACAGGAAAGGTTGAGCCGACAGGTCTTCCTTCTTCTAATGTACTTTACTACGAACTTAACGATAACGCTTGGTGCTGTGTACGCCCTTCTGGTACAGAGCCTAAGATTAAATTCTATTTCGGAGTTAAAGGAGTGTCTCTTGAAGATTCACAGGCTAAGCTTGATGCTTTGTCAGCTGAGGTTCTCGGACAGTTTGAATAAAGACTATGATGAAAATATACATTTGCCCGGATTGTGGCTGGATACGGATGGTTTCAAGAAGGAAAGAGGTTGAATGCTTCAAGTGTGGCAGGCCGCAGATGCGTCTGACGAATCTGGAGTTTGGAAAGTATACCAATATGTCAGAGAAGGAGCGTCAGGATTACGCAGACGCGTGGCTTTACATTCATAGGAAAAAGGAAAAATAACATGGCAAAGAAGAGAAAGAAAAAAAGAAACGGCAAAAAGAAGATAATACTATTTATATTTGAAATTTTACTGTTGCTGGTCGTGCTTGGTATTGTCTGGTTATATAATAATACACTAGGACAGGTTAAGTATGAAGATGGACTCACAGACAGCCAGGCAGGAATTAATGAAGATATTGATAAGGATGCACTGGAGAATATGCATGGATATTTGAATGTAGCATTGTTTGGTCTTGATAATAGAAGCGATGGCTCTTATAATGAGGGACATTCCGATTGTATCATGATTGCAAGCTTGAATTATGATACAAAGGAGGTTCAGTTGGTATCTGTATATAGAGATACGTATCTTCCGGTTGGCAATGGAAAATATGCGAAGGCGAATGCAGCATATGCTAATGGTGGGGCAAAGAGAGCAGTAGCTATGCTTAATTCAAATTTGGATTTGAATATTACGAAGTATGTTTGTGTTGATTGGAAAGCTCTGGTAGATGCTATTGATGATCTAGGAGGACTAGATCTTGAGATAACACCACAAGAAGTCAAAGAAATTAATAAATGTACAGTTGAAGTAGACCAAATGACAGGTAAGAATACACCAGATGTCACACAATCAGGTAAAGTTCACTTAGATGGAACTCAGGCTACTGGATATGCACGAATAAGAAGTACATCAGGAGATGATTTCCTTAGGGCATCTCGTCAGAGAATTGTGCTTCAGGCTATGCTTGACAAGGCTAAGCAGGCAGATTTAGGATCGCTCACAGAGATGTGCAAGGATATTATGAGTCAGATAAGTACAAACTTTACAGCAACCGAGATAATACAGTATGCTTCTTATGTTACAAAGTTTCATATGAAAGAGACAACAGGCTTCCCATTTGAGCTGACTACAATGAATTTGTCAACTACGGGCGATACCATTATTCCTATAGACCTGGCACAGAATGTTTCTGAGCTTCATCAGTTCCTGTTTAATGAGACTGATTATCAGCCAACAGAGACAGTTCAGAATGTAAGCAACAAGATTGCAAAGAAGACGGGGGTTACTTCAAAAACTTCTGCATTTGATTTGACACAGTATAATAATACAGTTGGATCTGATGGTACAGAGGGAGCAAAAAAGAAGAATAAAGCGAAACAGGAAGAATTAAAGAAGAGCCAGTCAGAGTCTGAAAATAGTTCAGGAAAAAAATCATCATCTGATGATTCAGATGAATAAATGCTTAAATACAGCTATTAGGGAGAATTTATGAAAACAGAAATCAAAGAAAAAATCACGGCAACAAACCAGAAATACTTAAAGAAATTCTTAACAGAGGAAGCTCCGGCTAAGCTTGAGAGCCAGCTTGAGCACATGGACTGGTCATACCTTGATATGATTCACAACAAGGAGCAGCAGAGAGGTACATTTTCACCGCTTGCTGCTATGGAGATTTCAGAGATAGAGGCAAATAAGGACAAATACCTTGCAACAGGTCTTGATGCTGTCAAGAATGGCAAGGTCGGTGCAATTCTTCTTGCCGGTGGACAGGGGACACGTCTTGGCTTTGACAAGGCTAAGGGCATGTTCAATATCGGAAAGACAAAGGAACTCTACATCTTTGAGCAGCTTGTCGCAAACCTCGTGAAGGTTACAAATCAGACCGGTACATGGGTGCCTCTGTATGTTATGACAAGCGAGATAAATGATAGCATGACAAGAGAGTTCTTTGAAGAGCACGACTATTTTGGATACAACAAGGATTATGTGAAGTTTTTCGTGCAGGAGATGGTTCCGGCAGTTGATTTTGATGGAAATCTGCTCATGAAATCTGAGGATTCACTTGCCATGTCACCAAACGGAAACGGTGGATGGTTCAAGTCACTCATCAATGCCGGTCTTGACAAGGATTTGAAGGACAAGGGTGTTGAGTGGCTCAATGTATTTGCTGTGGACAATGTGCTTCAGCAGATTGCAGATCCTGTATTTGTCGGCGCTACAATAGAGTCCGGCTGTGTCAGCGGCTCTAAGGTGGTCAGAAAGTGCGATCCATACGAGAGAGTCGGCGCTATGTGTCTTGAGAATGGCAAGCCTTCGATTGTCGAGTATTACGAGCTTACACCTGAGATGGCAGAGGCAAAGAACGAGAATGGTTCATTACAGTATGGCTTTGGTGTTATCTTAAACTATTTATTCCGCGTGGACAAGCTTATGGCTATCGCAGAGAAGAGCCTTCCGCTTCATGTGGTAGAGAAGAAGGTACCTTACATTGATGAGAATGGTACAGAGCATAAGCCTGAGACTCCGAATGCATACAAGTTCGAGACACTCATCCTCGATATGGTATACATGATGGACAATAGCCTGCCATTTGAGGTAGACAGAGAGAAGGAGTTTGCACCTGTAAAGAATGCGACAGGTACAGATTCGGTTGAAACAGCGAGAGCTCTTCTTGAGAAGAACGGAATTGAAATTTAATATATGATTTATGGTAACTGTTCATTGGCAGGGATGTATTGATATTCTGCAATTTCTATTTATCGCAGACTTAGAGGTGCATCTGTCGATGAGCAGTTATTTTTATTCGGAGAATAGCACGGGGATTACAATTTATGAAAAAATAAATAATCCCGTCACAAATTAAACACAGATTGACAGTATACTTCTAATTGTAAACGAAAGGAGAAATTATTATGGATAACAATTATAGAAATATGAATGATACAAATAATACTAACAGTACAAATAACACAAATAACAATACAAACAATGTAAATTTCACAATGTCGGGTAATCCTTACAATCCGGATGAGTCACAGAAGGCTGCACAGACTAATAATACATCAGCTGAAAGCTATTCACAGAGCTACAATCCATATTCGCAGGCTTCTGCAGCAGGACAGCCAAATACAAACCAGTCATATGCAAATCAGTCATATGCAAACCAGCCTTATTCTAATCAGTCGTATAATTCAGGCACAAATAATAATGCATATGGCGGCACATCAGCAGGTTCGACAGACAATTCATATAGCCGGATGAATATGAATGGTCAGGCATACCAGCAGACTGCAAAGCCTAAGAAACAGAGAGCACCTAGAAAGCCTGGTGCATTTGGACCATTTGCAGCAAAGACAGTAGCGGCAGCTCTTATCTTCGGACTCGTCGGAGGCGGCGTTTTCACAGGAGTAAGCTATATTGGCACGAGAGCTATTTCAAATTCTTCTACTGCAAGTGCAAAGCTTACAACTACAACATCCGGAGGGACTAAGCAGACATCCTCAGGGGATGCAAAGGATCTGACAGATGTATCATCTGTTGTCGATGAGGTTATGCCTAGCATCGTTGCTATCACAAATACAGGAACAGTCACCTACAACAGCTTTTTCGGAAAGCAGTCACAGCAGTCTCAGAGCTGTGGCTCAGGAATTATTGTGAGTGAGGATGATGATTATCTTTATATTGCTACAAACAATCATGTTGTGGCAGATTCAGAGGAGCTCACAGTACAGTTTGATGATGATTCAGTGGTAAAGGCAGAAATCAGAGGAACAGATCCGGATGACGATCTAGCAGTTGTACGTGTAAAGAAAGCAGATCTTGGAAAAGATACTTACTCAAATATCAAGATTGCTACAATCGGAGATTCTGAAAGTGTAGCTGTTGGAAGTCCTGCAATTGCTATCGGTAATGCACTTGGATACGGACAGTCTGTCACAACAGGTATAGTAAGTGCGCTTAACAGAACTGTTACTACACAGGATTCACAGACAGGTGAGACTGTTACCAACAACAAGCTTATCCAGACAGATGCAGCAATAAACCCTGGAAACAGTGGTGGAGCACTCTTGAATGAAAATGGCGAGGTTATCGGTATAAACTCTGTAAAATATTCTTCAACTGAGGTTGAGGGTATCGGATATGCAATTCCTATGTCGGTTGCAAAGCCTATTATTGAGAGCCTCATCCAGGACGGAAAATATACTAATGAGAATCAGGCATACCTTGGTATCAAGGGTGGCGATGTTTCATCTGAGATGGTAGCCTACGGCTTCCCACAGGGTGTGTATGTTTCATCTGTTTCAGCTGGTTCAGGTGCCGCAAATGCCGGCTTACAGGAGGGAGATATCATCACTGCTGTTGACAGCACAAAGATTTCTTCTATGACAGAGCTGCAGTCAGCGTTAAAGAGCTACAAGGCCGGAGATAAGGTTACTCTTACTGTTGCCCGTCAGAGTGGCAGACAGTACGAAGAGAGCAAGGTTGAAGTAACCTTAAGCTCTGCAAAGGATATCCAGCAGTAACTCCGGCGCAGTGTATTGGCGGGAGGTCGGGACGTAAGCCCCGGCTACCGGCGGCGCACACGTACTCTTGCGGTCGCTACGCTACGTGCCTAAGATACTGTACGAAATTATGTTTGAAGGGTTTCTATGCTTGACGAAACCGTCGAAACGCGCCGTCCATGGCACGGTTTCTCCTCACCCCTGCGTCCATGCAGGGGTGTTTCTGTGTTCCTTGGGCATAATTTCTACAGTATCTAAGCCACTTCGCTATTCGCTCCTGCAAAAGTACGTGTGCTCCACCGGTGCCTGAGCTTACGTCCCTTACGCTGTGACGGAAATGTTGTTCAAATCAGTTCAAAGTACTAGACAAATTCCCTAAAATATTAGATAATGTATATAAATAATTTTACTTTTGCACCGCATAGGAATTATTCAAAATTGATGGTTTATATGTAGATTTATCATAGTATACACATCGGTTTATGATTATGAGATATAATACACATTGAGCGGATGCAGCATAGGAGGTCGGCATGAAGAAGAAAAAAATAGTTATTGCACTCGGACATGATGCTCTTGGAACAACTCTTCCGGAGCAGCACGAGGCTACAAAGCATACAGCAAAGGCAGTTGCAGATTTTATCAGAGACGATTATGAGGTTGTTATCACACACAGCAACGGACCGCAGGTGGGCATGATTCATACTGCTATGTCTGAGTTTTGCAGGATTTATCCTGAGTATACAGCTACACCTACAGCTGTCTGCTCTGCAATGAGCCAGGGCTATATAGGATATGATTTACAGAATGCTATCCGTACAGAGCTTCTTGGCAGAGGAATTTACAAGACCGTTTCTACAATACTTACACAGGTGGTTGTTGACCCATATGATGAGGCTTTTTATCATCCGACAAAGATCATCGGCCGTGTTATGACAGAGGCTGAGGCTGAGGAAGAAGAGAAGAAGGGCAACCATGTGACACAGGTTGAGGGAGGCTACAGAAGAGTTGTGGCAGCTCCAAAGCCTGTTGATATAGTGGAAAAGGATGCTATTAAGGCTCTTGTCGATGCGGATCAGGTTGTTATCGCATGCGGTGGCGGCGGAATTCCTGTTTTAGCACAGGATAATAAGCTTCAGGGCGCAAGTGCTGTTATTGAGAAGGATCTTGCAGCAGGAAAGCTTGCAGATACTCTTGATGCTGACAGACTTGTTATACTTACAAGCGTTGACAAGGTCTGCCTGAACTATGGCAAGGAGGATGAGAAGCCGCTTGATACCATGACTGTTGATGAGGCAAAGAAGTACCTTGCAGCAGGCGAGTTTGATGAGGGTACCATGGCTCCAAAGATTGAGGCGGCTATCGATTTTATCGGTGACTCTGCCATCCGTTCGGTGCTTATCACAAAGCTCAACAAAGAGGGCAAGACAGTTTCAGGTGGTATGGGCACTTTAATTACAAAGTAGAGCTTAATTGTTATAATTCACATATATCCCACACGTCTATATGCATTTTGCAGAGCAGATGTGTGGGTAGTTTTATAAAAACATCGTGCGGTTTTGCGAATGTGCGTGGGGTGGTTCTGAAGAGTTGAAAACAAGGTAACTATTCAAAAACCCCCGAGAACAAGAAAAGTAAGATAGAAGGTAACACAAAATGAGTGAGAAAAGGCTTCAAAAGAGAGATGAAATCTCAGACGAGTACAAATGGAAGCTTGAGGATATGTATGAGACAGATGAGCTGTGGGAGGCTGAGTGTGAAAAAGCGTCACAGCTTGCAGAAAAGCTATCCGGATTTAAGGGACATCTGGCCGACAGTGCAGCAACGCTGCTTGATTTTTTTAAGAAGCAGGATGCGCTGTCTTATTATTTGGAGCGTATAGTGGTCTATGCGAATGAGCGCTCACATCAGGACACTGCTGTGTCGAAATATCAGGCATATGTGTCAAAGGCTGAGACACTGACTGTTCAGGCATCAGGTGCGCTGGCATTTGCGAGTCCGGAGATTTTGCAGATAGATGATAAAAGGCTTGAGAGCTTTTACAGTGAGAGCAATGAGCTTATGCACTATAAGCGTGCGATTGATGAGATAATGCGTCAGAAAGCGCATACTTTATCGGCTGCAGAGGAGAATATCCTGGCGCAGTGCGGTGAGATGGCTGCAGCACCGGAGAATATATTCAGCATGTTCAACAACGCGGATATCAAATTCCCGTATATCACTGATGTCGAGGGAAATAAAATCCGTATCACGCACGGCAATTTCATAGATTTTTTAAGCAGCAAGGACAGAAGCCTGCGCAAGCAGGTGTTCCGCGGAGTGTATGATTCGTACAAGAAGTGGAGCAATACTGTTTCCATGATGTACATCAGCAAGCTGAAAAATGACACTTTTTATGCAAGGGTCAGAAAATATGACAGTGCAAGGGCCATGTATTTATCCGATGGCGATATTCCTGAGAGCGTATATGACAATCTGATTGAGACGGTTCACGCACATCTGCCGGCTCTGCACAGGTACATGGCGCTTAGGAAGAAGCTTTTAGGTGTGGAGCATCTGCATATGTATGATTTGTTTGCACCGATTGTGGGCAATGTACAGACCACATACACCTATGATGAGGCAAAAAAGCTTGTGGCAAAGGCGCTTGAGCCTATGGGCGATGAGTATGTCAGCACACTTAAGGCTGGCATGGAGAGTGGCTGGATAGATGTATATGAGAATGAGAACAAGAGAAGTGGTGCGTATTCATGGGGCGCTTACGGCACTCATCCGTATGTGCTTTTGAACTATGCCGACAATCTGGACAGTGTGTTTACGCTGGCTCATGAGATGGGACATGCGATGCATACATACTATTCAAATGAGCATCAGAGCATCACCTACGCAGGATACCTGATTTTTGTGGCAGAGGTTGCATCCACCTGCAATGAGTCGCTTCTAATGCACTATATGCTTGAGCATTGTGAGGATGAGAATGAGAGAAAATATCTCATGACACATTTTCTGGACGGCTTCAGGACGACACTTTTCAGGCAGGCGCAGTTTGCTGAGTTTGAGCATATAGCTCACCGGAAAATGCAAAAGGGCGAGCCGGTTACCAAGGATGTGCTAAATGAGCTATGGCATGAGCTGAATGTGCAGTACTACGGACCGGATATGCGCGTGGATGATGAGATATCATATGAGTGGATGCGCATACCGCATTTTTACACACCGTACTATGTATATCAGTACTCGACAGGCTATTCGGCAGCAGTTGCTTTTTCAAAAAAGATACTTGAGGAGGGAAAGCCTGCTGTGGATAAGTATATAGGAAATTTCCTGTGCGGTGGATGCTCGAAGAATCCAATCGAGCTGCTAAAGAGTGCCGGTGTTGATATGAGCACACCAAAGCCTGTGGATGATGCACTCAATGTATTTGAGGATTATCTGAAGCAGTTTGAGACAGCAACTAAGTAAGGAGAAACATTTTTATGGAAAGAATTAAAAGCTTTACAATCAATCATAATATTCTTAAACCTGGATTTTATATTTCAAGAAAAGACGGAGAAATCGTTACATATGACCTTCGTACAAGAAAACCTAATGCAGGAGATTATATGTCCAATTCAGCTATGCACTCAGTGGAGCATATGTTTGCAACATGTGTGAGAAACTCTGAGATTGCAGATGATGTGGTATATTTTGGACCGATGGGCTGTCAGACAGGCTTCTATCTCGTTGTGAGGGATGTCGAGCCGGGGAAGGTTTTTGAAATCACCAAAGAGGTCTTAAAACAGATACTTGAGTATGATGGACCGGTATTTGGTGCATCAGCCATAGAGTGCGGACATTACGAGAATCTGTCACTTGACGAGGCAAAGAAGGAGTGCCGTGCATATCTTAATGTGCTTGAGAGCCAGACAAATATGGAGTTTACTTATCCACAGTAAACGAGGACTAAAAATATAATAGCAAGATAGCAGGAATGGAGAAATAAAATGACAATAGGTGTAATTGGTGCAATGCAGATGGAGGTCGATGACTTAAAGGCTCAGATGACAGACACACAGACAGAGGTTTACAGCGGAGTGGAGTTTGTTGAGGGTAAAATCGGTGATCAGTATGTAGTTGCGGCAAAATGCGGAATAGGAAAGGTATTTGCGGCAATATGTGCAGAGGCCATGATTTTGAAATATGATGTAGATATGATTGTCAATATCGGAGTGGCAGGAACTTTGACAAAGGACTTAAATGTGCTTGACGTGGCAGTAGCCACAAACGTGCTGCAGCACGATATGGATACATCGCCAATTGGAGATCCGAAGGGACTTCTCTCAGGCATCAATATGATTCTGCTTCCGGCAGATACAAAAATGGTGGAGCTTATGTGCTCATGCTTAGCTGACAGGAATATCCACTACAAAAAGGGCAATATCGCAACAGGAGATCAGTTTATTGCCACAAAGGAGCAGAAGGATTATATTTCGAATACCTTTGATGCAATCGCAGCAGAGATGGAGGGAGGCAGCATCGGTCATGTGTGCTATGTGAACAAGGTGCCATTTGCCATTCTTCGCTCAATATCAGACGGCGATGGCGGCGAGACAGACTACCAGACCTTTGCGGAGAAGGCTGCGCATCAGTCGATTGAGGTAGTGCTTGAGTTTATCGGAAGGGCAGAAGAACTGAAATAGAGTTATTTCATTATTCATAATTTGTGATAATAAAGAATAGTATATAGCATGAGTGAATACAGAGCATACATGCAAAATACAAAACTACATAATGGGACAAAACGAAAGAAACGCCGACACAGATTCCTTTTTGGAGTGCTGCTGTCGGCGCTTCTTATTACAGGCGCTTTATATGGCAGAGAGTATGACATATCACAGCTGAAAAATATAGAGGTGATGGAGACACTTAGCAGTGCTGTGAGTCAGTTCGGAGACAGAAAGCTGCCTGTATATTCGGTTCAGACAACGGAAAAAAAGATAGCCCTTTCATTTGACTGTGCCTGGGGAGCAGAGGATTTTGACAGTATGATGGAGACACTTGACAAGCACAACGTAAAGGCTACATTTTTTATGACAGGAGGGTTTGTGAGTGATAATCCTGAATGTGTAAAGACGCTGGTTGAAAAAGGGCATGAGCCCGGAAATCACAGTGAGCACCACTATGATATGGCAACAATCACGGCAGGCGAGATGAAGACGGAGATAATGGATGTGCACAAAAAGGTCAAGGAGCTGACCGGAAAGGATATGAAGGTATTCAGACCGCCATACGGCTCGTACAACAATGAACTGATTGACACAGTTTATGGCTGTGACTATTATCCAATCCAGTGGGATGTGGATTCGCTCGACTGGAAAAACTATGGTGTGCAAAACATCATAGATACAGTGTGCAATCACAAAAGCCTGGATTGTGGCTCGATAATACTCTGCCATCTAGGCGCGAAATACACCTCGCAGGCACTCGATGAGATGCTCACGAAGCTTCAGGACATGGGCTATGAGATAGTTCCGGTATCAAAGCTGATCATGACTGAAGGCTATCATATGGATGCAAACGGTATGCAGATCAAGGACTGAGCAATTTCATAAATCAATATTTTAGTCAATATTTAGTCAATAATTTAGCCCTTTACGATATTGTTATTTACAGACAAGTGTGTTAAACTAAAGCTATATTTTAAAGAAGCTGTGAGACAGCTATGGGGGTAAATTATATGACAGATACAGGTTTTTTAGTAGCATTCTTTATAGTTATTTTTTTAGTTATCATCTTTGCGCTTGTCGCTGTAATCGGGGCCGTTACAAGTGCTGTTGCAGGTATCAATGATGATGAGGATGAGATTGAGGAAGAGGGCATCTGAAGCTAAAATAAATAAAAGATATTAAAAGATATTAAAAGATATTTAAAGACATTTAAGGACATCGAATTATATTAATCGTATAATTGGGTGTCTTTTTATTGTCAAAATCTCTTAAAAAAGTATAAACCAATTGAGTTGCAATCCGACACATTGTATAATAAAAGTATAACAGCGAATTAAATATATTGTGAAAATCGCAGTAATCATTGTCTATTAAACTAATGCAGGACATTATCAAGAAAAGAAAAAGGAGGGGTCAGATGATATCCAGATATAGTGTAAAAAAGCCTTTTACTGTACTTGTAGGAGTATTGCTGGTAATAGTACTTGGTGTTGTATCGCTTGGCAGGATGACGACAGATCTGCTGCCGGATATGAGCTTTCAGTATGCACTTATCGTGACAACAGATATGGGAGCAAGTCCACAGGAGGTGGAGAGCGATGTCACCGCGCCGCTTGAAGCAGCTATGGCAACTACGTCAAATATCAAAAACGTAAGCTCAATGTCATATAACAGCTATTCGCTGGTGACATGCGAGTATGAGCAGAATGCCAACATGGATTCTGTAGTGATAGAGATGCAGCAGAAAATAGATCAGGTCAAGGCTGGCTGGAAGGATGGAGTGGGTACTCCGACCATTATGAAGATAAATCCGGACATGCTTCCAATCATGATGACTGCTGTGGATATGGATGGGAAAAGCAAGTCGGAAATCACAGACTTTGTGGAAAACACACTTAAGCCTGCAATTGAGAGTACAGAGGGAGTCGCATCAGTGACTGCGACAGGTGAGCTCACCGAGCAGATACAGGTCACGATGAATCAGGCCAAGATAGATGCGCTCAATGAGAAAATAAATAATGCCGTTTCAAAGAAATTTGACGATGCAAAAAGTCAGATGGATGATGCAAGCGCAAAGATAGAGAGCGGACAAAACGCAATCACATCGGCATCGGATCAGATGAGCGCGGGAGTGGATACGCTAAAGGCGCAAAAGGCAAAGCTTGCGGAGCAGAAGACTCAGCTAGAGAGTACTCTTGCAAGCTTAAATGAGCAGAAGAGCCAGCTTGAAACAATTCAGTCAGCTCTTTCAGACTTCATGAATAGTGATACATATACAAAGACAATTCCGTCACTCAAAGAGGGCGCAAATGCACCGGGTGAAGCGGGCACGGCACTTAAAGCACAGCTTGAGCAGGTTAATAAGCAGATTGCAACACAGTTTTCAGGTCTCTCGGCGCTTGGAATCAAGGTAAACACAGCAGATGATCTGCCTGCGGCAGCGTCAGCGATAGCACAGACTCTCATTCAGGTGAATACAGGTATAGAGCAGTGCAGGAGTGGGCTTGACCAGATAGCACAAGGAGAGACAGCACTTTTAGATGCCTATGATAATCTAAACAGTCAGGCAGCTATAAGCTCGATAAGCATAGGACAGCAGTCAGCACAGCTTGCAACAGCAGCGGCATCTCTTGACAGTTCAAAGAAGGAGCTTGAAAAGAGTAAGGATGATGCACTTGACAAGTCAAACTTAAATGCAGTTTTAACAATTGACTCGCTCTCGCAGTTGCTCGTCGCTCAGAATTTTGATATGCCTGCAGGCTATGTAAATGATTCAAATGGCACGCAGTACATAGTACAGGTGGGAGATGAGATAAAATCAATTGATGATTTAACAAATCTGGTACTTATGGATATGAAGCTTGATGGAATAGCTCCTATTCATGTCGGTGATGTGGCAGATGTTGAGATGACTGACAACTCGGATGAGACATATGCGATAGTCAACGGTAATCCCGGAATAATGCTCTCCATGGAGAAGCAGACCGGCTACTCTACAGGAGACGTCACAGACCGTCTTTTAGACAAGCTTGATTTGCTGGAAAAGGAAAATGACGGATTACACACCACAGTGCTTATGAATCAGGGCGTATACATCGACATGGTAGTAAAGAGTGTTATGGAAAATATGATAGTGGGAGCAATACTTGCCATTTTCGTATTGCTTTTGTTCTTAAAGGATATAAAGCCAACACTTGTTATCGCAGCATCTATACCACTATCGGTTATTGTGGCAGTGGTGCTTATGTATTTTACGGATATCACCTTAAATATCATTTCAATGTCGGGACTTGTGCTTGGAATAGGAATGCTGGTGGATAATTCAATAGTAGTAATCGAGAATATCTACAGATTAAGGGGAGAGGGATATTCGGTAAAGAAGGCAGCTGTTGAGGGTGCAAATCAGGTGGCAGGAGCCATTTTTGCCTCTACACTTACCACGGTAAGTGTGTACGCGCCAATCATTTTTACTGATGGAATCACGAGACAGCTCTTTGTAGACCTGGCACTTACGGTAGCGTTTACTCTTATGGCATCTCTTGTAGTGGCACTCACGTTTGTACCGGCAATTGCTTCAGGTATGCTCAAAAAGACGAAGGATATAAAGCATCCATGGTTTGACCGTTTTAAGGACTGGTATGGAAATGTGCTCGGCACATGTCTTAGATTTAAGCCGGTGGTATTTATTGCGGCAGTAGTGCTTTTAGTCGGCAGTGGCGCACTTTGCATGTCAAGGGGAATGACATTTATGGATATGGACATGGAGTCAAATCAGATTTCACTTACCATAGAGGCAAAGGATGACGAAAAGCTTGACTTCAAGCAGCTTACAGAGCTGTCTGATAAGGTCATGGACAAAATATCTGATATAAAGGGCATAGACACAATAGGAGCTACAGCAGGCGGCAGCTCGACCATGAACCTGATGAGCTCAGGAAGCGACAGCGTGAGCATGTATATATTGCTTGATGAGAAGTCGGATGTTTCATCGGATAAGGTAATAGATGAAATTGAAAAACGCACAAAGAATCTGGACTGCAAGGTAACAGCATCTTCGCAGGCTATGGACTCATCAGAGTTTTTCGGAAGTGGTCTCTCTGTCAGGATTAAGGGTAATGATATAGACAAGCTGCAGAAGCTTGCAGGTGATGTGGCAGATATCCTTAAGGACACAAATGGAGTGACAGATATAGATGACGGTCTTGGAGATACAATCAATGAGCTTAAGATAACTGTGGATAAGGAAAAAGCAGCAAAGTATGGCTATACGGTGGCTCAGGTATACCAGCTCGTATCCGGTGAGATATCATCTCAAAAGAGCGCAACAACCATTACGACCGACATAAAGGACTATGAGGTATACTTACAATCCGCAGAGCAGTCTGATGTGACTGTGGACGACATCAAAAACCTTACATTTACCTATAAGGATAATGATGGCAGTGAAAAGGAGATTCCGCTCAGTGATATCTGCACTATTTCACAGGAACAGACCCTGAGTACCATTCATCGAGATGCTCAGACCAGATATATTACAGTATCAGGTGCGGTTGATGAAAACCATAATGTAACATTACTAAGCAATAAAATTAAATCGAAAATTGATAAACTTAGCATTCCTGATGGCTATTCAATAGACATGGAGGGCGAGGATGAGACAATAAATGAGTCAATGAGTCAGCTTGGACTTATGCTTGTGCTTGCAGTGATATTTATCTATCTTATCATGGTGGCGCAGTTCCAGTCATTGCTTTCACCGTTTATTATCATGTTCTGTATACCTCTTGCGTTTACAGGAGGCTTTATAGCTCTTTTCATCACGGGAAATGAGCTCGGAATCATATCAATGCTTGGCTTTATCATGCTGGCAGGTCTCATTGTAAATAATGGAATCGTGCTCATTGATTACATCAATCAGGCTAGGAGAGAGGGCATGAGCAAGCATGAGGCAATCATAGACGCAGGCCGTACAAGGCTTCGTCCAATACTGATGACAGCGATGACCACCATACTTGCAATGTTTACATCAGCGATAGGTATCGGAGATGGCTCAGATATGATAAAGCCGATGGCAATCGCAATAATAGGAGGTCTCGTATACGGAACCATCCTTACGCTTATAGTAATTCCATGTATCTATGATGCGTTCAACAGAGAGAAGAGCATGGTAGAGGAAGAGCTGTAGCAAGTAGATAATAATAGCTGACATATAAGGATAGAGCTGTACAATCACAGGATTAACTAAAAAACCGCTCGGAACGCAAAAAAAGTTCCGGGTGGTTTTTTATAATAAAAAGTAGTTTTATCTGCTTATTTTTTATGGCTATTGCATATTGCACAAAAAATGATTAATAAATTTAAACAAATAGCTGAAAATGCTTTTGCAACGTTATATACTATTGAAAAGTCAATGCTATAGTAATATAATACAAACAGAAGCCAAGAGAAAAACATAACGGCTTATATTTTTTACAACAATTAATTAACAAATTTAACTAACTATCAAGGAGGAAGCAATCATGAAGTATTTTCTGGACAGTGCAAAAATCGAAGAAATCAAGGAGGCCTACCATACATTTGGTATTGATGGAGTGACAACAAATCCACGCCACATAATGGTAAGCGGAAAGCCTTTCCTTACTGTAATCAGTGAGATGGCAGACTGGGTTAAGGCGGAAGGAATCGAGGGATACGAGAAATTCCCTATTTCCGTTGAAATCAACCCACACCTTGATGATGCAGATGAGATGGTAGCAGAGGCAAGAAAGATTTCAGCTATCTGCAGCAACTTTGTTATCAAGATTCCGTGCACAGAGGCCGGTATTCAGGCAGCAAGAAGACTCGAGGCAGAGGGAATCAGAACAAATGTGACACTCGTATTCTCACCAGCACAGGCTATTCTGCCGGCAAAGAATAATTCGCTTTTTGTTTCACCTTTCATCGGCTGGAAAGAGGCAAATGGAGAGGATTGTAAAGCGTACATTCAGGCTATTTCAGATATCTATGACAATTATGGATATAAGGGAAAGACACAGATTATCTGTGCGGCTATCCGTACACCTAAGCAGATTGTAGACTGTGCGGTTGCAGGAGCAGATATCGTTACAACAGGCCTTGCAGTATACAAGGACAGTATCAAACATGCATATACCAGACAGGGACTTGAGACATTCCAGAATGCATGGGATAATACAGTTACAGAATAGATGAAACAGGGAGGTGTTTGTAGGCAATGAAAATTGGATTTGTAGGACTCGGAATCATGGGGGAGTCCATGAGTGAGAATATAGTGAAGAAGCATGATGATGAGGTATATGTATTTGATTTCGTAAAGGAGAAGGTAGAGCTATTGGAGAGCAAGGGTGCAATCGGCTGCAGCAGTTCGCTTAAGCTGGCAGAAAAATCAGACGTAATTATATCAATGGTTCCAAAGTCAGAGCATTCGATGGCTGTTTATAAGGAGGTTTTACCGGCACTTGATGATACAAAGCTCTGTATTGATATGAGCACGATAGATCCATCTGTTTCTGTGGAGATTTCTGAAATGGTAAAGAAGACGGGCGCAGAGTTTGTGGACGCACCGGTTGTGAAATCGAAGCCTGCTGCTATTGCAGGAAAGCTCGGAATATATGTCGGTGGAGATGAAAAAGCATGTGAGAAGGCTATGCCGATTCTTTCCTATATGGGAGAAAATATCATCAGGATGGGTGGAAACGGAAAAGGTCTGGTCATGAAAATCTGCCATAACGCGCTTGTATCACAGATTCAAAATGGTGTAAATGAGACACTGACACTTGCAAGGGCATATGGAATAGATATAGAAAGCTATACTACAGCTATCTCATATGGCGGTGGACAGAACTTTTATCTGGATTCCAAAAATGTGCCAATCAAAAATGAGGATTACACCACTGCCTTTTCGATTGAAAACATGTACAAGGATGTGAATATCTGCATGAATATGGCAAAGGAGAGTGGATTAAAGCTTCAAGGAGAAAACGCTGCAAAGCAGGTATATGACAAGGCAATGGAACTTGGCTTTGGAAAAGAAGATTTCTGCGCTACTATAAAGGCTGTCAAGGCAATGCAAAGATAAGTGGGGGAAATATGTTAAAACATTTGAATGAAAAAAATTCTGTGACTATATACAGTGTCACTGATCCATGTTTTGAAACCTACGGAAGGGTGATTTCAAATATCAATTGCAACGAACTTATCTCATTTATGGAACAAAATACTGTAATTCCTGAGAAAGGAAATATATATGTGGCTTCAGTAGAAGAGCTTGAACGTACACATATAGCAGAGTTTTTTAAAAATCGTATATATGGAGAGATGCCTATACAGATAGGCTACTGTAATGGCAGAAACACCACATACAATGGTTTTGAGTACCATAAGGGCAGCGAAATCAATATAGCGGTAACTGACTTTATGCTGGTGCTGGGACATACCTGGGAGATAAAAGACAATACATACCGTATTGAAGATGCAAAGGTATTTTTTGTGGAAAAGGGTACAGCAATAGAGATGTACCAGACGACACTTCATCTATCACCATGCAGGGTGTCAGATATTGGATTTAAGGATGTTGTGATTCTTCCAAGGGGAACCAATACACCACTCAATAATGGAGGGACAGATGAAGCTGCTATAGGAGAAGAGAGACTGCTTTTGCAAAGAAATAAGTGGGTAATAGCACATCCCGATAGAGAACCATTGATAAAACAAGGGGCATATCCTGGATTGCTTGGAGAGAATAAGGAACTTTATTATTAAAAAAACCACGTGACCGAAAGACTGAATACTGGACATATTACTGTACTTTCGGTTGCGTGGGAAATAATTTTCAGAAAAAGTATATCATGTGAGAGATTGAATGTGAATAGTTAGTTTCAACAAATCGATGTATATTTTTTCTATTAAATTGGAGGATTTTATGGAGCATTTAGTATTTACTTTGGTGACATTTGTGCTTTTCACAGCACTGGTTGGAATTATTTCAGGAAAGATAGTGAAGAATAGCGATGACCAGAAAACGGCAAAGGGTTATTTCCTTGCCGGAAATGGACTTGGAGGTTTTTTCATTGCAGGCTCAATGCTGCTTACGAATCTGTCGGCAGAAAATCTGGTAGGTTTGTCGGGACAGTCATATGCAGCTAATATGTCAGGCATGGCATGGGAAGCAACAGCGGTTATAGCCACAATTATTATGGCTTTTGTGTTTTTGCCGATGTATCTTAGAAAAGGATATACAACGCTGCCGGAGTTTATGGAGGAGAGGTATGGCGTTGGTGTACGCCGTATGGTTTCTATCCTATTTCTTATTGGATATTTAGTAATCGGAATTCCTGTATGTCTGTACGCAGGCGCTATAGCATTTGAGCAGATTTTTGATTTTGCTACAGTATTTGGAATCAGCGAGGGTATGGCACTTACAATTCTTATAGTGCTTGTAGGTATTATTGGTGCACTATATGCCGTACTTGGAGGTATGAGAGCAGTAGCTGTATCAGACACAATCAATGGAATTTTACTTGTTTTAGGCTCAGTGCTTGTAGTCGTATTTGGTTTTATAGCTGTTGGAAAATTAAGCGGAGGTGGATTTATTGTCGGTGTGAAGGATGTTATTACATATGAACCGGCAAAGCTCAATGCGATTGGTGGAAAGAATGATCCTGTACCATTTGCATGTATTTTTACAGGTATGCTGCTTGCAAATCTGTTTTACTGGGGTACTAACCAAGTACTTATTCAGAGAGCACTTGGTGCTAAAAACTTAAAGGAAGGACAAAAGGGAGTTTTACTTTCAGGCTTTTTAAAGATGATGGTACCGTTACTTCTTGTTATTCCCGGAGTAATCGCAGCAAGACTTGTACCAGGTCTTACAAGCAAGGATTTTGCATATCCTTCACTTGTAGCTAGGTCATTGCCATGGCCGGTTGTAGGACTGTTTTGTGCAGCATTGTTTGGATCAATTATCTCAACTTATAATTCATTTCTCAATGCAGCTAGTACCGTATTTATGATTGATATTTATAAGCCGATTTTTAACCCAAATCTCTCAGAGGAAGCTACAGTAAAACTTGCAAAGAAAATTGGATGGGGCTTTGCAGCATTTGCCATTATCTTTACACCATTCCTTGATGTGCTTAGCACAGGACTTTATGATTTCGGACGAAGCTTTACAGGTTTTTATAATATTCCTATCATTACAATGGTGCTTGTAGGAATGTTCTCAAAGAAGGGCTCTAAGCTTGGAGCAATATGTGCAACAATATTCCATATTGCATTTTACGCATGCTACAAGTTTATCTTCCCACATATTGACACACCATTCACAAATGCTGTTAGTGGAATTAATTATATGTATATATACGCTATCTCATTTGTTATCATGCTTGTAATCATCTTTGTATGCAGCAAGATTGCACCAAATACAAAGGTATTTGACAAGAGTGCTTCAAGAAATGATGGCTATGATATGACAGCATGGAAGCATAAAAATGCTTTTGCAATCTGGCTTGTTTCATTCCTGGTATATGAGTATTTCATTTTCTCGCCTGCAGGAATTGCAACAGAGAACAAAAATGTAGTAAGAATTGCTATTGTAACAGCAATATTTGTGATTGAGACAATTGTTCTGATTGTGAAAGAGATGAACAAGCGTAAAAAGACAGCTTAGGGAGGTTATTAAATGCAGATTAAAGTAAATGATAATGAATTTCAGCTTTTTGTGGGAGAAAAAAGGATTCTGGAGCATAGCAAAGAAAGACCGATGATTTATGTCGGAGTAGGACAGGAAGATGTTGATATGTACAGAGGTAACTTCAAGATAACAGATTATGTTACCGAGCGTTTTCCACTAAAGCTCACAGATGTGATTCAGACAGCTGATACAGTCAGACTATGCTTTGAAAGCTATATCATTGCGAAAATTAAATGTGACGAAAATCTGTGTACCATTGATTTTGAACAAAAGGATGACAGGATTAACCGATTCTGGTTTAGGGTAGCCGCGGATAAAGAGGAAAAATGCTATGGCTGCGGTGAGCAGATGTCTTACTTTAATCTGCGTGGAAGAAATTTTCCTATCTGGACATCTGAACCAGGTGTCGGACGTGATAAGACAACTTACGTTACATGGCGTTCGGATGTAGAAAATAAAGCTGGAGGAGACTATTACAACACAAATTATCCACAGCCAACCTTTGTTTCCACAAATAAATATTATCTGCATGTGGATTCAACAGCATATGCTGATTTTGATTTCAGAAATGACAGCTTTCATGAGCTGCAGATATGGGAGGTGCCTAAGCAGATCCGCATAGAGTGTGCTGATACATATCTCAAACTGCTTGAGAGAATCACAACATATTTTGGAAGACAGCCAAAGCTCCCGGATTGGGTATACAATGGTCTCATAATCGGTGTTCAGGGTGGAAATGAAAGGTCATTTGGATTGCTTGATAAGACCCTTGATAGGAACATCAAGGTAGCTGGCATATGGTGCCAGGATTGGTGCGGAAAGAGAGTGACATCATTCGGAAAGAGACTCCAATGGGACTGGAAATACCACAAGGAAATGTATCCGGATCTGCCAAAGAAGATTAAAGAGATAAATGCAAAGGGCATAAAATTTTTGGGATATGTTAATCCATATCTGGTAAATGATGGTGAGCTCTATAAGGAAGGCAAGGAAAAAGGCTATTTTGCAACAAAGGCAGATGGCAGTGATTATCTCGTGGATTTTGGTGAATTTTATTGTGGAGTTGTGGATCTCACAAATCCGGAGGCATTCGAGTGGTTTAAGGATATTATTAAAGAATACACACTTGGTATAGGCATTGATGGCTGGATGGCAGACTTTGGAGAGTATCTGCCTACAGATGATATATGCTTATACAGCGGTAAATCACCTATGATTGAGCACAATCACTGGCCGGTGCTATGGGCAAAGTGTAACTATGAGGCAGTAAAAGAGTCAGGAAAGCTTGGAGATGTGGTTTACTTCATGCGTGCCGGAGGTGCAGGAAGCCAGAAATACTGCACATTGCTGTGGGCCGGCGATCAGTCTGTTGACTTTACAATACATGATGGACTCGCATCTGTTATCTGCGGAGCACTTAGTGCAGGAATGATGGGATGTGGGCTCACGCATAGTGATATTGGAGGCTATACATCGCTTTTTGATAATACTCGTACAAAGGAGCTGTTTCTCAGATGGGCTGAGATGGCGATGTTTACACCATTTATGAGGACACATGAGGGAAACAGACCGGATACCAATTTTCAGTATTACGATGATGAGGATACCATGGAGCGGCTGGCGAGACTCGTTGATGTATACACGATGCTTGCACCGTATACAAAGACACTTGTTGAAGAGAATGCAGACAGTGGACATCCGGTGCAAAGACCTTTGTTCATGCATTATGAGTCTGATGCGAAAGCTTATGACATACAGTATGAGTATCTTTTTGGAAGAGATATGCTGATAGCACCTGTTTATGAGCAGGATAAGCATGAATGGGATGTGTATCTGCCACAGGATGAATGGGTACATTTGTGGACAGGCGAAGAGTATCACGGCGGAGAAATAACAGTATCAGCCGAGCTTGGCTATACACCTGCCTTCTACAGAAAAAATAGTGAGTTTGCTGATATATTTGAAGAAATCAGAGAAAAATATGGAGTCAAATAAATGAACACTGTTTTATTTTACATAATAATTTTTCTGACAAATGTGATTCAGGGCATTACAGGCTTTGCGGGGACCATCCTCGCAATGCCTCCTAGCCTAATTCTGGTGGGATATGATGTCGCTAAGCCGATATTAAATGTACTTGGTATTCTTGCCGGAGTGTATGTCTTTGTTACACAATGGAAACATGTAGACTGGAAGCAGTTGAAAAAGGTAGTCATCGTCATGGCTATAGGAATCTTTGGCGGCTTTTTTCTAAAGAACGCACTTGCAGGATATGATGCAGTATTATACAAGTTTCTGGGTATTTTTGTGATATTTCTTGCAATACATGGGTTTTACAGCATATATGGGCAAAGGCAGCGTGATACAAAAGAAAAATCATCATGGAAATCAATGCTGTTACTTATTGGTGCGGGAATAGTTCATGGTATGTTTGTGTCAGGCGGACCGCTTCTGATAGGGTATTTATCCAATGAGATAAAGGAAAAGACAAGCTTTAGAGCAACTATTTCTACTGTTTGGATTATATTAAATTCGATGATACTTGTTCAGGATATATGCGCGGGAATGTGGAATGCAGGGCTTGTTATGACTCAATGCATATCGATTCCGTTTTTGATAGCGGGAATGGCAGCAGGCTCAGTGCTTGTAAAGAGGATGAGCCAGGAAATATTTATGAAGCTCACCTACATATTACTTTTTATATCAGGAATACTGCTTATGGTTAAGTAGTTTTTGAAAATTTTATTGGAGGTAAAATATATGACAAAATTTCAGGTGGCATATGTGCCGGTCGGGGTTCCGACATTTCATTTGGAGAGCGCACAGAAGGAATTTGAAAAATCAATAGACTTATTAAATACAATAACGGATGCTGCAATTGTACCGGATAAAATGCTTTTATCAATTCAGGATTTAACTAATTTTCTTGATACAATAGAGCCATCCCTGATAATTTTACAGAATATAACCTTTGCAAATGCAGCTTATGCGAGTGAGGTTCTTAAAAGATTTTCGTGTCCGGTATTGCTTTGGACACTTCGTGAGCCGGTTATAGATGGAGGCCGGTTGAGATTAAATTCATTGACGGGAGCATATTCGGCAGGAAATGCACTGGCTGCGTTTAGGGATGGTAACTTTGAATATATCTTTGGAGCTCCACAGGAGGAGAGGACAAAGAAAACAATTAGTGCCTGTATTCGTGCAGCATGGCTTAAAAATGAGCTTAAAAATCTAAGGATTGCCTCAGTCGGACATACACCTCAGGGATTTGGATTTGGACGTGCAATGGATGCTGACATGCAAAAGGTATTCGGAGCAACACTTGAGTCAATTGAGGTGAGAGAGCTTATTGATATGGCAAAGGGATATACTGATGATGAGTGCAGTGAATATCTCGATAAAATGACTAAGTGTACTGTTGGTCTTGACAAGACTCCTGACAATAATCGAAAGGATTTTGCGAGACTGTGCAAGGCCTATAAGGAGTATGTAGATGAAAATAATATTGGAGCACTTTCTTCAAGATGTTGGCCTGATTTCTTTACCGCGTTTGGAACACCTGTTTGTGGCGTGCTTGCTATGCTAAATGATATGGGGGTTGCTGCAAGCTGCGAGGCTGATACATATGGAGCACTCTCTATGTATATGGGAATGAAATTATCTGAGCAGGCTGTATTTTTCGGAGATCCGGTGTCTCTTGATGAGAGTGAAAATACAATTACATTCTGGCATTGCGGAACAGCTGCATGCTCTATCGCAAGAGAGGACACAGGTGCAACAATCGGAGTGCATCCGAACAGAAAGATTGGCCCTGTAATGGACTTTGGCTGTAAGGCGGCTGACAAAGTCACAGTGTTCAGAGTAGGACAAAAAGCAGATGGAAGCTTTAGATTTTTTGTCACAACAGGAAGTGCTCTCGACAAGCCTAAGCAGTTTTGCGGAACATCAATTGTAGTCAGGACAGACAAAAATAGCTATGATATTGTAAATCAAAGTGTAAAGGATGGTTGGGAGCCTCATTTTGTGGTGATTTACGGAGATTGTTCAGATGAGTTAAAGGTTTTAGGACATATGCTTGAAATCGAAGTCTGTGAGTACTGATTTTATGGAAATAGCTTAAATATCATGCTATAATAATAGTAGTATTTAGGTACCGAATAATTGGTTGGAGGATTTTTACATGGCAAAGTATATTATGGCATTAGATGCGGGCACGACCAGCAACAGATGTATACTTTTCAATGAGAAGGGCGAGATGTGCAGCGTGGCACAGAAGGAATTTACGCAGTTTTTCCCGAAGCCAGGCTGGGTGGAGCACGATGCAGAGGAAATCTGGGTCACACAGCTTGAGGTGGCAAAGGAGGCAATGGCAAATATACAGGCTACGGCAGCCGACATATGTGCGATAGGCATTACTAACCAGAGAGAGACCACGATTGTGTGGGACAAAAATACGGGAGAGCCGGTTTATCACGCAATAGTATGGCAGTGCAGGCGCACGGCAGAGTATGCGGATTCACTGAAGGAAAAGGGGCTTACCGAGACCTTCAGGAAAAAGACAGGTCTTGTGATAGATGCTTATTTTTCGGCAACTAAGCTCAAGTGGCTCCTTGACAATGTGCCGGGAGCAAGGGAGAGAGCCGAAAGAGGCGAGCTTTTGTTTGGAACAGTCGAGACATGGCTTATATGGAAGCTCACTCAGGGGCAGGTGCATGTTACGGATTATTCCAATGCATCAAGAACCATGATGTTTAATATCAATACCTTAAAGTGGGATGATGAGATACTTAAGGAGCTTGACATACCAAAGAGCATGCTTCCAAAGCCTATGCCGTCAAGCTGTGTGTATGGTGAGGTGAATCCGGTGTACTTCGGGGGACCGATTCCTATCGCGGGAGCGGCAGGAGACCAGCAGGCAGCGCTTTTTGGTCAGACCTGCTTTAGGGCAGGAGAAGCCAAAAATACATACGGTACAGGTTGTTTTCTGCTGATGAATACAGGTGAGATGCCTGTTTCATCAAAGAACGGACTTGTTACCACAATAGCCTGGGGCATAGACGGCAAGGTGGTATATGCGCTGGAGGGCTCAATATTTGTGGCAGGAGCCTCAATACAGTGGCTCCGCGATGAGATGAAATTTATCGATTCCTCAACTGATTCAGAGTACATGGCGAGAAAGGTAAAGGATACAAACGGCTGTTATGTGGTGCCGGCATTTACAGGGCTTGGGGCACCGTACTGGGATCAGTATGCGAGAGGAACTATTGTGGGTCTTACGAGAGGTGTAAACAAGTACCATGTCATAAGGGCCACTCTGGAATCAATGGCATTTCAGGTAAATGATGTGCTTGAGGCAATGAAGGCTGATTCGGGCATCAATCTCACATCGCTTAAGGTGGACGGCGGCGCCAGTGCCAACAATCTGCTCATGCAGATGCAGGCTGATATCAGCAATGCACCGGTCAATAGGCCTGTGTGTGTGGAGACAACAGCCATGGGCGCAGCGTACCTCGCAGGGCTTGCAGTGGGCTATTGGGACAGCATGGATGATATAAAGAGAAACTGGGCTATTGACCGTGTGTTTGAGCCGGAGATAGCGGATGATATGAGAGAAAAGAAGCGTAAAATGTGGAAAAAGGCTGTCGCCTGCGCATTTAACTGGGCGAAGGATGACTGAAAGTAAAAATATATATGGAAATTGGTAGGAGAAAATAACATGTATGATGTAGTAATTATAGGAGCGGGAGTATCGGGAAGCGCCTGTGCAAGAGAGCTATCGAAATATAACCTGTCCATCTGCGTAGTGGAAAAGGAGGAGGACGTGTGCTGTGGCACCTCAAAGGCCAACAGTGCTATTGTCCATTCCGGAATTGACTGTAAGACCGGTACACTTATGGCACAGATGAATATCCGTGGAAATGAGATGATGGACGAGCTTTCGAAGCAGCTTGATTTTGAGTTCAGAAGAAACGGCTCGCTGATAGTGTGCTTTAGCGAGGACGATATGCCAAGGCTTAAGGAGCTTTACAATCAGGGAATCGCAAATGGCGTGCCGGGACTTGAAATTCTTGATTCAAAGAAAGCACATGAGATGGAGCCGAATCTGTCTGATGAGGTGGTGGCAGCTATTTACTGCCCGACAGGAGGCATTGTATGTCCGTTTGGCATGAATATTGCATTTGCTGAGAATGCGGCGGCAAACGGTGTGGAGTTTTTATTTAACACCGAGGTGAAGGAGATACAAAAGGAGCAGACAGGCTATATTCTCATTACTCAAAATGGAGAAATTCATGCACGCTGCGTTGTAAATGCAGCTGGTGTATATGCTGATGTATTTCACAACATGGTGAGTGAAAACAAAATCCATATCACACCAAGGCGCGGAGAGTACGAGCTATTAGACAGGGCAGCTGGTGGTATCGTTGACAAGACAATCTTCCAGCTTCCGGGAAAATACGGCAAGGGCGTGCTTGTAACCCCGACAGTACACGGAAATATCCTAATCGGACCTACAGCAGATGATCATGATGACAAGGATGGTACAAATACAACAAGAGCGGGCTTAGCGCATGTTACGACATCCGGCACACGTTCGGTGCCGTCACTTCCTATGCGTCAGGTCATCACATCGTTTGCAGGAAACCGTGCACATGAGGACGGACATGAGTTTATCATCGAGGAGCTTAAAGATGCACCATTTTTTGTGGACTGTGCAGGTATAGAGTCACCGGGCTTATCAAGTGCACCGGCTATCGGTGAGAGAGTGGCAGCAATAGTTGAGAGGCTTTTTAAGCCTTCTAAAAATGCGGACTTTATCGAGACAAGAAAAGGTATTTTAAATCCAAAGAAGCTTTCAGAGGATGAGTATAAAGAGCTGATAAAAGAAAAGCCTGAGTATGGTAACATAATCTGCCGCTGTGAGATGATTACGGAGGGCGAGATAATGGATGCGGTAAACAGACCGTTAGGCGCAAAGTCGCTTGATGGTGTGAAGAGACGCACCAGAGCCGGAATGGGCAGGTGCCAGGCAGGCTTCTGTTCTCCGAGAACTATGGAGATTATCGCCAGGGAGAGAGGCATTTCGCAGCTTGACATCACTAAAAGCGGTGGAAAGTCAAAGATAGTTGTTGGAATGAGCAAGAATCGCGGATAGTCTGTCTTACTTCAAAGAGACAGGTAACGAAAGATTGATATTGGGTTAATATCAGATTAACATAGGGGGACAATATGGAATTTTACGATATTGTGATAGTAGGAGGCGGCCCGGCAGGTCTTGCGGCAGCAGCTTCCGCTAAGAAAAATAAAATAGATAAAATACTTATACTGGAAAGAGACTGCGAGCTTGGCGGCATATTAAACCAGTGTATACACAATGGCTTTGGCCTGCACACTTTTAAGGAGGAACTCACAGGTCCTGAATATGCCGGCAGATTTATCAAAGAGGTCAAAGAGCTTGGCATAGAGTACAGACTGAATACGATGGTCATGGATATCTCAACCGGTGACGAGTCCGAAAATGGGTCAAACGATAAAATAGTCACGGCTATGAACCGTACAGACGGACTTTTCCATATCGCTGCAAAGACAGTAATACTTGCGATGGGCTGCAGGGAGAGAGCAAGAGGTGCCCTAAACATACCAGGCTACAGACCGGCAGGAATTTTCTCGGCGGGTACAGCTCAGAGACTGGTGAATATAGAGGGATACATGCCGGGACGAAAGGTAGTAATACTTGGCTCAGGAGATATCGGTCTTATCATGGCAAGAAGAATGACCTTGGAGGGTGCCAAGGTGCAGGTGGTTGCAGAACTCATGCCGTATTCAGGAGGCTTGAAGCGTAATATTGTGCAGTGCCTTGATGATTTTAATATCCCGCTTAAGCTTAGCCACACAGTGGTTGATATAAAGGGCAGGGAGCGTGTGGAGGGCATCACTCTCGCTCAGGTTGACGAGCATAACAAGCCTATTGAGGGAACAGAGGAGTTTTACGAGTGCGATACGCTTTTACTCTCATGCGGACTCATTCCGGAAAATGAGATTTCAAAAACAGCAGGTGTAGAGCTCAATCCTGTAACAAGCGGACCTGTTGTAAACGAAAGCCTTGAGACCAATGTGCCGGGTGTATTTGCCTGTGGAAATGTGCTTCATGTGCACGACCTCGTGGATTATGTGTCAGAGGAAGCAACAGCAGCAGGCCGCCATGCCGCAGAGTATGTGAAAAACGGCGGTGATAAGAGTGATGATGGCAAAGAAATATCGATAACTGCTACAGGCGGAGTCAGATATACTGTCCCAAGCACTATAAATACTGCACAGATGGATGATACTGTGACGGTAAGATTTCGAGTGGGAGCTGTGTATAAGAATTGTTATATTGCAGTATATCTGGATGATAAACAATTACAGCACCGCAAGCGCCCTGTAATGGCACCGGGTGAGATGGAGCAGGTAGTGCTGCAGAAGAAGCAGCTCATCGAAACAGACAATCCCTGCACAATTACGATAAAGATTGAGGAGGCATAGTATCATGGAAGAGAGAAATTTGACATGTATAGGCTGCCCTCTGGGCTGTGCCCTTAAGGTGACAATAGACGGAGAAAATGTCACAGTAACCGGAAATACCTGCAAGCGCGGAGCAGACTACGGAGCAAAGGAAGTGACACATCCGATGCGAATCGTGACAAGCACAGTCTGTGTGAAAAACGGCACAATACCTATGGTATCCGTAAAGACAGCACAGGATATTCCAAAGGAAAAGATAATGGATGTGATGGACTGTATCAACCGGATCACGGTAGAGGCACCGGTGCATATAGGTGATGTACTGCTAAGTGATGCTGCAGCAACCGGTGTGGATATAGTTGCAACAAAGAATGTTGAAGCATAAATAAGGAGCATGAATTAATGGTTAAAACCGGAATTTCCCTTGATAGTGTAAAAAACAATAATAAATCTCAGATACTTAAGATACTGCAGAAAAACGGCGCAATGTCAAGGAAGGATATTGCCAATCAGATAGGACTCACACCGGCGGCTGTGACCATGCTGTGCAATGATATGATGGAAGCTCACATGATACTTGAAAAGGGTGAGATGAAGGAGCAGAAGAGAGCGGGCCGTAAGAAGGTGCTTGTGGATATCAATTATGATTTTAAGTATATAGTATCTGTAAATATTGAGGCTGTAGACACGAGCATTACAGTTACCAATATCAGGGGAAATGTGCTTGTTGAAACTAAGGTACATACCCGGACGGACATTGAACCACAGCTGTTTTTAGAAGAACTGGCAAAGGAAATAAAGCTTCAGCTTTGGGAAAATGAACTTAAGCTGTCAGATATTCTTGGAATCGGAATATGTGTTCCGGGAATAGTTGACAGGAATAATGGCATCAGTATACACGCTTATGGCATATGGAACAATCAAGTAAAAATAAGAGAAATACTTGAAAAACAGATTCAGTGTCCGGTAATACTTGAAAACAACGTCAAAGCATTTGCGGAAGCCGAAATGCTTTATGGTGTCGGAAAATATGGAAACAATATTGTTTTTATTAAGTGGGGCCCGGGTGTCGGCTCTGCGATAGTTGTGGACAATAAGCTATATGAGGGCAATCAGCACAACGCAGCAGAAATAGGACACTACATCATAGAGCCTGATGGACTTAAGTGCAGATGTGGCAGACATGGCTGTCTTGAAACAAGAGTATCCATGTTTGCCCTGTGTGACCGCATAAAGGAGATATATTCCAAGGAAAATACCCCGGTGCTATACGAAGAAACAGCCGGTGATAAAAATCTTATAACAAGAGAGCTCTTGACTTCGTGGGTAGAAAATGAGGGCAACGGCTACATAACAAGGATGGATAAGACAATTTCTGAGATACTTGTTGGAGCAATAGAACGAATGGCACGTGTCGCTGTAAATGTGTTGACTATTCTGGCTCCGGATTGCACGATAGTGTTTGGTTCAATGTTTGAAAATACAAGTATATATAAGCTTTTTATACAGTACTGCACAAAATATGATGAAAACTATACTGACAAGCTTATCAGCCGTTCACACTTGAGCGATAAGATGGCATATATAGGCGGAACAGCACTTATAGCGAGCACTTATTTGCTTAATTGTAATCCAAGATTCCATACCCGCTATCTTGGATAAGTGTAAAAGTTA
>OCHA01000170.1_pt1 | contig 91675 bp, 79 predicted proteins | sample 1538591 | NCBI WGS metagenome assembly OCHA01 (sample SAMN04571710, study PRJEB22368) | human gut metagenome | biome: human gut; material: stool | host: Homo sapiens | place: Luxembourg | collected 2012-09-06 | reverse complement strand
GTCTATGTGACAGGTGATGCCTATGTAGATCATCCATCCTTTGGACATGCCATAATAAGTCGTATTCTGGAATCTCACGGCTATAAAGTTGCTATATTACCGCAGCCTGACTGGCGTGACGATAATGCAATTCATGAGTTTGGCAAACCGCGCCTTGGTTTTTTAGTATCCTCTGGAAATATGGATTCTATGGTAAATCACTATTCTGTTTCCAAAAAAAGACGTCAGATGGATGCATACACTCCAGGTGGGGTGATTGGAAAGCGCCCAGATTATGCAGATGTTGTTTATGGAAATTATATACGCCGTAATTTTCCAGACAGTCCAATTATTTTAGGCGGAATCGAAGCATCTCTTCGTCGCCTGGCACATTACGACTATTGGTCAGATAAGTTAAAGCGTTCTATTTTGATAGAAGCACAGGCGGATATCATCTCGTATGGAATGGGAGAGCATTCCATTGTCGAGATTGCAGATGCATTAAACAGCGGTCTGCCTGTAAGTGAACTTACCTTTATACGCGGAACTGTATGTAAGGTGCGTTCACTTGACCGTGTGCCGGATGCCTTAGTGCTTCCGACATATGATGAGCTGACAAAAGATAAGAAACAATATGCAGCCAGCTTTTATAAGCAGTACTGCAATACTGATCCATTTACGGCAAAACAGCTTGCTGAGCCATACGGATCACATCTTTATGTCATTCAAAATCCACCTGCCTATCCGCTTACAACACAGGAGATGGATGACGTGTATGAGTTTCCTTATATGAGAACGTATCATCCGTCTTACGAGGCGCTAGGCGGTGTGCCGGCCATCTCAGAAATTAAATTTTCACTTTGCAGCAATCGCGGCTGCTTTGGCGGCTGCAGCTTCTGCGCTCTTACATTTCATCAGGGACGAATCATTCAGACAAGAAGTCATGAATCATTGATTCGCGAAGCAAAACTGATGACACAGGAAAAAGATTTTAAAGGATATATCCACGATGTAGGAGGCCCAACGGCAAACTTCCGTCATCCAGCCTGTCAAAAACAGCTGACTAAAGGTGTCTGCACGGGAAAGCAGTGTTTATTCCCGTCACCATGTAAAAACCTTACAGTTGACCACCAGGATTATATCCAGCTTCTTCGAAAACTGCGCGCTCTTCCAAAGGTAAAGAAAGTTTTTATCCGCTCAGGTATTCGTTTTGATTATGTGTTGGCAGATAAAAGCGATGCTTTCCTTAAGGAGCTTTGCCAGTATCATGTCAGTGGACAGCTTAAGGTTGCCCCGGAGCATGTTTCTGACCGCGTTTTAAAATATATGGGTAAACCAGAAAATGCCGTCTACAAGCGTTTTACACAGCGCTACAAAGCAATGAATGAAAAGCTTGGACTCAAGCAATATCTGGTTCCTCATCTCATCCAGGCTCCCAGCTTACGGATGCGGTGGAGATGGCAGAGCATCTGCGTGATTTAGGCTACATGCCGGAACAGGTTCAGGATTTTTATCCTACGCCGTCCACGATTTCAACCTGCATGTATTACACAGGCATTGATCCTCGTACAGGAGAGTCTGTTTATATTCCAAAGGATCCTCATGAAAAAGCCATGCAGCGTGCGCTTATCCAATACCGTGATCCAAAGCTTTATGATCTGGTAAAAGAGGCACTTATAAAGTGTGGCCGTCAGGATTTGATCGGTTTTGGCAAGGAATGTCTGATTGCACCAAGAAATATCAAACAGGGTAGAAATACAAATACGCAGCATGCAAAGAAACACAATGATAGCAGCAATACAAGACAACATCGTAGTGACAGCAAAGGCAGATATTCTGCGGGCAAAAGGAGGAAGTAAACATGTTAGGATTTGAGGAAGTAGAAAAGTATGACCCTGAATTGGCACAGGCAATGTCGGATGAGCTGACAAGACAGCGTACACATATTGAGCTGATTGCCTCTGAAAATCTTGTAAGCAAGGCCGTTATGGCAGCAATGGGCAGCGTTCTGACAAACAAATATGCAGAGGGTTATCCGGGAAAACGCTATTATGGCGGATGCGAATATGTTGACGTAGTAGAGGAGTTAGCAAGAGAGCGCGCAAAGAAACTTTTTGGTTGTGAGTATGTCAATGTGCAGCCGCACTCTGGAGCACAGGCAAATATGGCAGTCTTTTTTGCCGTATTAAATCCTGGTGATACCTTTATGGGTATGAGCCTCGACATGGGTGGTCATCTTACACATGGAAGCCCGGTAAACATGTCAGGAAAGTACTTTCACGCTGTTCCTTATGGAATTAATGCAGATGGCTTTATTGATTATGACGAAGTTCGCCGTATTGCACTTGAGTGCAAGCCAAAGATGATCGTAGCCGGTGCCTCTGCCTACGCAAGAAAGATCGACTTTAAGCGCTTCCGTGAGATCGCAGATGAAGTAGGCGCAGTTTTAATGGTTGATATGGCACATATCGCAGGTCTTGTCGCAGCTGGACTTCATGAAAGTCCAATTCCTTACGCACATGTAACTACTACAACCACTCATAAGACACTTCGCGGACCGCGAGGCGGCATGATCATGTGCAGCAACGAGGTTAACAAAAAGTACAACTTTAATAAGGCAATTTTCCCAGGCATTCAGGGCGGACCGCTTATGCATGTTATCGCAGGAAAGGCTGTTTGCTTTAAGGAAGCACTTGATCCGTCATTCAAGCTTTATGCACAGGGAATTATTGATAATGCGCAGGCACTTGCTTCTGGCCTTATGAATCGTGGCTTTGAGCTTGTATCAGGCGGAACAGATAATCATCTAATGCTCGTAAATCTGATAAATAAGGGTGTAACTGGAAAGCAGGCTGAAAAGATGCTTGATGCTGCCAACATTACATGCAATAAGAACACCGTACCGAATGACCCACAGTCTGCATTTACGACAAGTGGTATCCGTCTTGGAACAGCCGCTGTTACTACCAGAGGCTTTAATACAGCTGATATGGATGTTGTCGCACAGGCAATCTCTCTTGTTATCGACGATATGGAGAAAAACAAAGAAGAAGCAATGGCACTTGTTAAGAGCCTGACTGACAAATATCCGTTATACGAATAATTGTAATTTTAGTAATGAGGTATCATGGAAACATTAAAAATTCGCTATTTGAGTGACAAAATTGAAAAACTCCGTTTCATCGACGGAAAGTCTGATTGGATTGATCTAAGAAGCGCAGAGGAAGTAAATATGAAGGCCGGAGAGGCTCGTCTTATTTCTCTTGGTATTGCAGTGCAGCTTCCAAAGGGCTACGAGGCACATGTTGTTCCAAGAAGCAGTACATTTAAGAATTTCGGTCTCATCCAGACAAATCATATGGGTGTGATTGATGAAAGCTACTGCGGTGATCATGACGAATGGAAAGTACCTGTGATGGCGGTACGCGACACATGTATTCACGTAAATGACAGAATTTGCCAGTTTCGTATTATGGCACATCAGCCAGCACTTCAATTTGAAGAAGTGGAGCATTTAGAAGGCTGTGACCGCGGCGGTTTTGGAACAACCGGAAAGCAGTAATTGCTGCACAAAAATCTAAAAAAGGCGTCTCACAAAAATGTGAGGCGCTTTTTTAATAACAGCCATTTTAAGGCTCATTTAAGGCTCAAATGTTATAAGCTGTTCTGCATATGGAAGTGTTTCAATCCAATCACAAAATGTGTGCCACTCTGCCAGCTTATGATTCTTTCTTGCACGATAGATATTGATTAATGTCTCATAATTAAATGTGCAGGTGCGCATCTGGTTATAGCTGCTTGGAAGAAGCTGGATCATATCATACCAGTCATCCTTTGATTTTGTCTCCTTAAAACGAAGACGGATGTTTTCAAGCTCGGCAACAACTGTTTCCATAAATTTTTTTGTACCGTCTGTCATATGATCGCAGGAGAAGTCATCCATTGAGAATGGTTTGCTGTGGATTTTATGCATAGTACTTGTTGAGTTAGCAACAGTAGCTACCTTATATGTATCATATTCCTTCCACCAGTAAAGTGGTGCAGTTACATCTACGCTGACAAAAACCATACGCAGATATTTTCTATGGTCAGAACCTGCCTTTGCAAGACGCATTGCCAGATCAAGATCATTTGGTCCAAAAACAAAGCTGCCGTCAGGCTCGGTATGGCTGTCCATACGGCCCCAGCTGTTCATAGGATTTCTGGCTCCGCGGATGGCATTTTCAAAATTCATAACAGATGTATTTTTTAAAGTAAGCATTTATGTCATTCCTCCTGTTTTTTTGCATCTGACTTATCTTAACATATTCAGCCAATATCTGCAATATCATATTCAGTTTGCAGCAAAAGCATCACATATAAACTCTGCTGGTCCACTTAAAAAAACAGCTTCTCCATTGCCATTCCAGCTAATAGTCAATGTTCCGCCTGGTACCTCTGCCAAAACCTTATTTTCCATTCCTTTTTGCTGTATGGCACAGACAGCTGCTGCACATGCACCTGTTCCGCATGAGAGTGTTTCTTTAGAACCTCGTTCCCAAATTCGAAGGCAAATCTTATTATGAGAAACTATCTGAACAAATTCAACATTACTGCGTTCCCCTAATTGTGGATGACACTCTAAAAATGGTCCCCACTTTTCAACCGGATATTTAGAAGGAGAATTAGGAACAAAACATACTGCATGAGGATTGCCCAATGAGACAGGTGTTACAAAAAAGGAACCAATTTCAAGACTAGAAGAAAGAACAGGGACCCCCATATCCACACAAACTGATTTAACATACATTTCATCTTCAATATCAAGATAAAGTGTACGTATTCCACTTTTTGTCTCAACGCAGATGATATGCTTTTTTATTAGTCCGCGTTCATATACATATTTCCCTAAGCAGCGTATTCCATTTCCGCACATGGCTCCCTCAGAGCCATCAGCATTAAACATGCGCATACGACAATCAGCGATGTCTGATGGACAAATTAAAATCAAACCATCGGAACCTATTCCAAAATGACGGTCACTAAGACGTATTGCTATCTGACTCCAATTTGTCTCATTAAATATTTTAAAATCATCTGCGTCAAATAAATTTGCAAAGATATAATCATTTCCAGTTGCCTGCATTTTTGTAAACTTTAAATTCATCTGATTCCAACCCATTTTATGTGATTCATATCATTATATGCAGTATTGCTCAGAAATTTAACAGATATCAAATCAGAAACCATTACACCGAATGGCTTTCGTAAGACTTCCGGGTTGCATATTACTAGTTACAGTTCACTGGACGCCCATTCATTCGCAAAACCGCACGTTCCGTGCGTCGTTGCTAACCGCAAACAAGTTTGCGCGCAACTTTGTTTTGTTCATGAACGGGCGTCCACTTCGTCCTGCTGATCTGTCAAATCTTCATGCAAGCATGAGATTTATCCAGATCTAGCAGGACGCGTGAACTGTAACAGATACATATTTTAGTTGATTTTTAAAAGTCTGTATGGTAAGATACTGATATATGTATCTAGGTGAAATGATAACCAAAGATACAACCCACAGAAAGGACGAGATAAACATGGAAAAACAGCGCAGAGTTATGCTTAAGCTCAGCGGAGAAGCATTAGCTGGTGAAAAAAAGACTGGTTTTGATGAAGAAGTTGTAAAGGACGTTGCAAGACAGGTAAAGCTGTCAGTTGACCAGGGCGTACAGGTTGCAATTGTAATTGGCGGCGGAAACTTCTGGAGAGGCCGTTCTAGCAACGCAATTGATCGACCAAAGGCAGACCAGATTGGTATGTTAGCAACTGTTATGAACTGTATCTATGTATCTGAAATCTTCCGTACCACAGGCATGAAGACTGAAATCTTCACACCATTTGCCTGCAGCACCTTTACAAAGCTGTTCTCTAAGGATGCAGCAAATGAAGCACTTGCACAGGGAAAGGTTGTTTTCTTTGCAGGCGGTACCGGACATCCATATTTTTCTACTGACACTGGTGTTGTACTGCGTGCTATTGAGATGGAGGCAGACGTTATCCTTCTTGCAAAGGCAATCGACGGTGTTTATGACAGTGATCCGGCAAAGAATCCAGATGCTGTCAAGTATGATACCGTAACTATTAAAGAGGTCGTAGATAAGCGCCTTGCTGTTATTGATATGACGGCATCTATCATGTGTATGGAAAACCATATGCCGCTTGCTGTATTTGGCTTAAACGAAGAAAATAGCATTGCAAATGCATTAAACGGCAAGATTACAGGAACTCATGTAACAGCCTGAAAATGTAAAAATTTAAAAACCATAAAACCGAAGGAGCGTAACTATGAAGGAAGTTATTAAAAAATGTGAAGAGAAGATGACAAAAACCTGCGAAAATCTGGATGGCGAGTTTGCCAATATCCGTGCAGGACGTGCAAATCCAAATCTGTTAAACAGAATTATGGTTGAATATTATGGAACTCCAACTCCTATGCAGCAGGTAGGAAATATTTCAGTTCCGGAGCCGAGAATCATCCAGATTAATCCGTGGGAGAAGAGTCTGTTAAAGGCTATCGAGAAAGCTATTCTGGCATCTGATCTTGGAATCACACCAACAAATGATGGTACAAGCATTCGCCTTGTATTCCCAGAGCTTACAGAGGAAAGACGTAAGGAATTAGTAAAGGACATTAAGAAGAAGGGTGAGGCTGCAAAGGTTGCTGTCCGCAATGTTCGCCGTGATGCAAACGATACCTTAAAGAAGATGGAAAAGTCAACTGACATTACTGAGGATGAGCGCAAGGAAGGCGAAGAGAAAATCCAGAAGATGACAGACAAATATGTTGCAAAGATAGACAAGAGTGTTGAGAATAAATCAAAGGAAATCATGACTGTCTAATAATAAGAAAGTTTCAGGGCAGGCGTTTTGCCTGTCCTGTTTTGTGTAACAAGATAGAATAAGATTATACCTGTGAGGTACTCATATGGATGAACAAAAAAAGATTCCGCGTCATGTCGCGATCATTATGGACGGAAATGGCAGATGGGCTGAGCGCAGAAAGCTGCCGCGAAAAATGGGTCATGCAGAAGGCTGTAAGGTACTAGAGCAAACTGTGCGCGATGCAGCTGATCTTGGTATTGACTATTTGACTGTTTATGCGTTTTCCACTGAAAACTGGAAGCGCTCTGAGGAAGAGGTTTCGGCGCTTATGGTTCTTATGGGCTTTTACATTAAAAAGCTTTTAAAGGTAGCCGAAGAGGAGAATGTACGTGTTAAAATTATAGGAGAGCGAAGCCGCTTTGCACCAGATCTGGTGAAGGGTTTAAATAAGCTTGAGTATGAGACAAGAAATAATACACGCATGATATTTGCCATTGCGATCAACTATGGTGCAAGAGACGAGATGCGCCGCGGAATGATTCGCATGGCAGAGGATGTGAAAGCAGGAAAGCTCGAGCCTACAGCTATTACGGAGCAGACAATTGGCTCTTATCTGGATACTGCAGATATGCCAGATCCAGATCTTTTAATTCGCACAAGCGGTGAGCTTCGTCTGTCAAATTTCTTGCTTTGGCAGCTGGCTTACACAGAAATTTATGTGACAGATGTTTTGTGGCCTGATTTTAACAAGGAAGAGCTGCAAAAGGCAGTAGATTCATTTGGAAAGCGTGAGCGCCGTTATGGAGGTCGTCTGACCAAATAAGATTTATATAACATTTTACTTACAGAAAGGCATAAAAATTTATGTTTATTACAAGAACAATCAGCGGAATTGTGCTGTTGGCAGTGACTATGTGTGCAATCATCGCCTCGGGCCCGCTTCTGTATTTATTTATGCTTCTGATCAGCCTGGTTGGCATGTATGAGCTGTACCGTGTTTTTCAGATGGAAAAAAAGATTCCTGCGCTTGTTGGTTATCTGACAGCAATCGGAATAGAATCTGTCATTCTGGCAGGAAAAAATGATCTTGTTGTTCTTATACTTGTCTTAGGATTTTTGGCAATGATGGTCTCATATGTGGCTACTTATCCAAAATTCACGGCAGAAGAGATTGCAAAAGCAACATTTGGAATGGTATATGTGGCATTGATGATGTCATTTATTTTCCAAACAAGAATAAGCAATGATGGTGCCTACACAGTATGGCTGATCTTTATCAGCGCATGGGGCTGCGATACATGTGCATATTTAGTTGGACGTGCGATTGGAAAACATAAAATGACACCTGTATTAAGTCCAAAAAAATCAATCGAGGGTGCAGTCGGCGGAATTATAGGAAGTGCATTAATTGGTGCACTTTATGGAACAATTTTCAAGACAAATCTGACTGAATTTTCAAATCCGGCTGTTTTTTGTGCTATTATTGGTGCATGCGGCGGCTTTATCTCCATGTTTGGAGATCTTTCCGCTTCTGCGATCAAACGCCAGTACCAGATTAAGGATTATGGAAATCTGATTCCGGGACACGGCGGAATCATGGATCGTTTTGACAGTATTATTTTTACAGCACCGTTAATCTACATTCTCGTAACGCTGCTTCAGCGTATTGCGTAAGCGAAGAATAATTAACGAAGAAAGGCAGGTTTTTATAATGAAAAAAATTGCCATTTTAGGATCTACCGGTTCTATTGGAACACAAAGCTTAGAGGTTATTCGCAGCCAGCCAGATATGGAAGCAACTGTGTTAGCTGCCGGAAGTAATGTTGAACTACTTGAAAAGCAGATTCGCGAATTTCATCCAAAGCTTGTATGTGTTTATAAAGAAGATGCGGCAAAACTATTAAAACAGGCTGTTGCCGACCTTGATGTAACGATTGTAAGCGGAATGGATGGTCTTATTGAGGCAGCTGCATTCCCGGAAACACAGATCGTTGTCACTGCAGTTGTCGGCATGATTGGAATCCGTCCGACAATAGCAGCTATTAAGGCAGGCAAAGATATCGCACTTGCAAATAAGGAAACACTTGTCACTGCCGGTCATCTGATTATTCCGATGATCAAGCAGTATGGGGTGCGCCTGCTTCCAGTAGACAGTGAGCATTCTGCTATTTTCCAGTCACTTATGGGAAGTTCTCCAGAAGGATCAACTGGTCACAAGATTGATAAAATTCTTCTGACAGCATCTGGCGGACCGTTCCGTGGATGGACGAAAGAACAGATGAAAAATATTCGCCCTGAGGATGCATTAAAGCATCCTAACTGGGTAATGGGAAGAAAGATTACAATTGATTCTTCTACCATGGTAAATAAGGGATTAGAGGTCATGGAGGCAAAGTGGCTTTTTGGCGTTGAATATGATCAGGTTCAGGTTGTGATCCAGCCGCAGTCTGTTATCCATTCAATGGTACAGTTTGAGGATGGTGCTATTATTGCCCAGCTTGGCACACCTGATATGAAGCTTCCTATCCAGTTAGCACTGACATATCCAGACAGAAGATATCTTCCTGGAAAACGTCTCGATTTTGCAGAACTTGGAAGCATCAGCTTCTTTGCACCTGATTTTGAAAACTTCCCTGGACTGGCACTTGCTTATAAAGTTGGAAAAGAAGGTGGAAACAGACCAACAATATACAACGCAGCTAATGAGTTTGCTGTCAGCCGTTTTCTCGATCACAAATTGTCATATCCGGGCATTATTGAGGCAATTGAAGCCTCTCTTGATCATGTTGGCTTTGTTCAAAATCCGAATGTCGACAACATTTTAGAGACTGAGGCAGCTGTATACGAATTTTTACAGTCAGCGTTGGCATAGATTACAACAGGGTAAGAAACTAGTACGAAAAGAAAGAGGAAAGTATGAATCCATTCAGCATTATTGCACTTTTTTTAATTATCGGATTGGTTGTATTCATCCATGAATTTGGCCATTTCCTTCTTGCAAAAAAGAACGGGGTAGGGGTAATTGAGTTTTCAATTGGCATGGGACCGAGACTTTTGAGCACTGTTCATAAGGGAACACGATATTCTCTTAAATGGATACCTTTTGGCGGCTCCTGCCTGATGCTGGGGGATGACAATGGAATAGTTGATCCGGACGCAGAAGAAATTACAGACAAGGCGCATAGCCTTGCTGAGAAGAATGTCTGGGCACGTATTTCAATTATTGCAGCAGGACCAATTTTTAATTTTTTGCTTGCCTTTGTGCTTGCTGTTATTGTGATCGGTTTTGCTGGAAGCGACAAGCCATATGTGCAGGGAGTTATTGATAAGTATCCTGCACAGGAGGCAGGTCTTGAGAAAGGCGATTTAATCACCTCAGTGAATGGCTCACGTGTCCATTTGTTTCGTGAAATTCAGATCTATATGGCAATGAACCCTGGCAAATCACTTGACGTTACTTATGTAAGAGATAACCAGACTCATGAAACAACACTTGTTCCAAAGTATGACGAGGCAAATAATACGTATTACATGGGTATTTACTCTGGTGCTCGCTATGGCTTAAAATGGTATGAGACACTCCAATATGGTCTTTACGAGGTGAAATATAACGTTGTTACGGTAATCAAAAGTCTTGGTATGATATTTACCGGAGACCTTCCGATGACGAGCTTTTCTGGTCCTGTTGGTATTGCGACTACAGTAAATGATATGGTTGAAGAGGTCAATACCTCTATGGCCGATGAATCGTTTTCAGACCGTGCGATGACGATGTTTTTAACGCTTGCAAATTTTGTTGTCATGATCAGTGCCAACTTAGGCGTCATGAATCTGCTTCCGATTCCGGCATTAGACGGCGGAAGATTACTGTTTTTACTAATTGAAGCAGTGCGGGGCAAGCCGGTGCCAAAAGAAAAAGAGGCAATCGTTCATATCGCAGGAATTATTTTCCTCTTCATTTTTATGATATTCATTTTGTTTAGCGATATTATAAAGATTTTCCAGTGAGGAATCATTTATATGTGAGGGGTAAAAATGGAACAAAATACAAAGCAAATTCGAGAACTTACAAAAGAAATACGAATAGGAGACCGTGTGATTGGCGGCAGTTATCCTATTTTGATTCAGTCTATGACAAATACAAAGACACAGGATGTTGATGCAACTGTTGAACAGATTCTTCGTCTTGAAGATGCTGGCTGCGAGATTATTCGCTGTACAGTGCCTGATATGGAGGCGGCAAAGGCAATTGGTGAGATTAAAAAGCGTATTCATATTCCGTTAGTAGCCGATATTCATTTTGATTACAGGCTGGCAATTGCCGCTATGGAAAATGGTGCTGATAAGATTCGCATTAATCCTGGAAATATCGGAAGTGATGAGCGTGTGCGTGCTGTTGTCGAGAAGGCAAAGGAATATCATGTTCCTATCCGTGTCGGTGTTAATAGTGGTTCTCTTGAAAAAAAATATATTGAAAAATATAATGGCGTGACGGCAGAGGGCCTGGTAGAGAGTGCTCTTGAAAAGGTGGCAATGATTGAACAGTTTGGTTATGATCAGCTTGTCATCAGCATTAAATCATCGGATGTTATGATGTGCGTAAAAGCGCATGAATTAATTGCCGATAAAACACCTTACCCGCTTCATGTGGGCATCACTGAGGCTGGAACAATTATTTCAGGAAATATTAAGTCCTCTATTGGTCTAGCATTAATTTTAAATCAGGGAATTGGAAATACCATCCGCGTATCACTGACTGGTGACCCTGTTGAAGAGATTCGTTCAGCTAAGATCATTTTAAAGACACTTGGTATTCGAAAGGGTGGTGCAGAGATTGTATCCTGTCCAACCTGCGGACGTACACAGATTGATCTGATTCGTCTGGCAAATGAGGCAGAAACGCTTGTCAGCCGTTATCCATATGATATTAAGGTTGCTGTTATGGGCTGTGTTGTAAATGGTCCAGGTGAGGCAAAGGAAGCTGATCTTGGCATTGCAGGAGGTCTTGGCTGCGGTGTTATAATAAAAAAGGGTGAAATCATCCGAAAGCTTCCGGAAGAGGAGCTGCTTGCCGGATTAAAGGAAGAATTGGATAACTGGCAGGCATAATAATTCAGAAAGGAACTTTCATGGCAAAGCGCTTTTTTGAAACATTTCCAACGCTTATCCTAGAAGATGAGCTGAAGGATCTGTTCGAATTTGCAGAAGTAACTGCATTAAAATATAATCGTGACAGGACGGCGATTCATGTCTATCTGCTTTGTCGCCGTCTGATTTCAAAGCCGCAGATTTATGCGGTGGAATCTAAAATTGAAAAGCAGATGTTTCCTGATGGTGATATGAAGATTCGTATATTTGAATCTTTTTCACTGTCAGAACAATACACACCGTCATATCTTGTTGATGTCTATAAGGACAGTTTATTTGCAGAAATTAAGCGTCGAAGTGATCTGGATTATCATATTTTGATGCGCGCTGACTGGAAGGTAGCTGATGATGATTCTCTTTTGCTTACATTAGAGGATAGTCTTTGGGCTAGAAATCGTGCTGGCGAGCTGCGTGAATGGATTCAGATGGTTTTTTATGACCGCTGTGCAATATCAATTCCTGTAGCAGTATCATTTAAAGAGCGTGATACAACAGCAATTGAGGAAGAAAAAAAGCGCGCAGAGGCACAGGCTATCGCACGTATCATGAAAGCCAACAGCGTGGCTTCCAAAGAGAAAGAGGATGAATTTATTGATACAGCCTCTGCTGATACGAAAAAAGGCAGTGAAAAAACTACTCTTAGAAAAGGAGATCCCTCAAAAGCTACCAAATCAGCTGGCGAAAAAAACGTTCAGACACCGCGCGAAATTCCAGGCGGCAATTTTCAAAAATCATCCTATAACAAGGGTAATAAAGGCGGATACAGCGCCAAGCGTCCTCTTCGTTCAGACGATCCAAACATGGTATATGGACGCAATTTTGAGGATATCACACCAATGAAAATTGTTGAGATTCAGGAGGAGATCGGAGAAGTTGTTATAAATGGAAAGATTATTGCTGTAACTGAGCGTGAGCTTAGAAATGGCGAGAAAACTATCATTTCCTTTGCTGTAACTGATTACACAGATACGATCATGGCAAAAATCTTTGTTCCAAATGAGTTTTTAGCCGAATTAAAAAAGGATGTGGCTGTTGGCAAGGCTGTAACTGTTAAGGGCATCGCCATGATGGATAAGTTTGACCATGAAGTAACGATTTCCTCTGTATCAGGTATAAAGCGTGCGGAATGGAAGGAAGAAAAACGCGAAGATCACGCTCTTGTAAAACGAGTTGAACTTCACTGCCATACAAAGTCCTCAGAGATGGATGCTGTATCTGATGCGCAAGCGCTTGTAAAAACAGCAAAGGGCTGGGGACACACTGCTCTTGCCATAACAGATCATGGCTGTGCGTATGCTTTCCCGGAAGCTGCACATGCATTGTCAAAGGGTGATGATTTTAAGCTGATCTTTGGCTGCGAGGGATACTTAGTCGATGATTTAAAGGAAATCGTTGTAAATAGTAACGGTGCTTCTCTTGATGCTTCATATGTTGTATTTGATATTGAGACAACAGGATTTCATCCATCTAAAAATAAAATCATTGAGATTGGTGCTGTAAAGGTGATAAATGGTGAGATTACAGATCGCTTTTCTGAGTTCATCAATCCGCGTGTTCCTATTCCGTTTACGATTGAACGACTAACCGGAATCAATGATGCTATGGTTTGTGATGCACCAGGCGTAGAGGAAATTCTTCCTAAATTTTTGAGCTTTTGCGAAGGCTGTGTCCTTGTAGCGCATAATGCGTCCTTTGATACAAGTTTTATCCGCTATAATGCAGAGCAGCTTGGCATTGAATTTCCTCCAACTTACGTTGATACAGTTGGACTGGCACGTTTTCTTCTGCCGCATCTTGGACGTTTTAAGCTTGATACTGTTGCAAAAGAGCTTCATGTTTCACTTGAGAATCATCATAGGGCAGTAGATGATGCCGGGGCAACAGCAGAAATTTTTGTCAAGTTTCTTCCGATGCTTAAGAAGAAAGGCTTTGAAACACTTGATGATATTGTAGAAAAGGCTGTTATGACACCAGAGGCAATCATGCGAATGCCTACGTATCACATCATATTGCTTGCAGCGAATGAAGTAGGCCGAATAAATCTGTATCGTCTGATCTCAATGGCACATGTTAAATATTTTGCCAGAAGACCGAGATTCCCACGCTCAGAAATTATGAAATGCAGAGAGGGACTGATTATTGGATCGGCGTGTGAGGCAGGCGAGCTGTTTCGTGCAATCACAGGAGGAGAGAGCGATGATGAAATTGCAAAAATTGTCTCCTTTTATGATTATCTGGAAATTCAGCCTACAGGAAACAATGAGTTTATGCTGCGTGAAGAGGATTCTCCTTATAAGACAAGAGAAGATCTTGAGGCTCTTAATAAAAAGATTGTTCAGCTTGGCGAGCTTTACGATAAACCTGTCTGCGCAACATGCGATGTGCATTTTTTAAATCCAGAGGATGAGGTTTACCGCCGTATTATTATGAGCGGTAAAGGCTTTAAGGATGCTGATTTCCAACCGCCGCTTTATTACAGAACAACAGAAGAAATGCTAAAGGAATTTGAATATCTGGGAAGTGATAAGGCATATGAGGTAGTTGTCACAAATACGAATCTGATTGCAGATCGTATTGATCATCTGGCACCTGTACGACCTGATAAATGTCCGCCTGTTATTGAAAATTCAGATATAGACCTTAGGAATATGTGTTATGAAAAGGCACATTCAATGTATGGCGATCCGCTGCCGCCAATAGTAGAAGAGCGCCTAGAGCATGAGCTTCACTCAATCATTTCAAATGGCTTCGCCGTTATGTATCTGATTGCTGTTAAGCTTGTTCATAAGTCAAACGAAGACGGTTACATGGTAGGCTCACGTGGTTCTGTCGGATCATCATTTGTTGCAACTATGTCTGGAATTACAGAGGTAAACCCATTAAGTCCACATTATTACTGCAAGAAATGTCATTACAGTGATTTTGATTCGGAGGAAGTTAAAAAGTTTGGTGGTGGTGCAGGCTGCGATATGCCAGATAAAATTTGTCCTGTATGTGGTGAAAAGCTTGCAAAGGATGGCTATGATATCCCATTCGAGACATTCCTAGGCTTTTATGGTGATAAGGAGCCTGATATCGACTTAAACTTCTCTGGTGAATACCAGAGTAAGGCTCATGCCTATACAGAGGTTATTTTTGGCGCCGGACAAACCTTTAGAGCCGGCACTGTAGGTACACTGGCAGAAAAAACAGCATTTGGCTATGTGAAGAATTATTATGAAGAACATAACCAACATAAGCGAGAGTGCGAGATTAACCGCCTTGTCACTGGCTGTACTGGCGTAAAACGAACATCAGGGCAGCATCCTGGCGGAATAATTGTACTTCCAATCGGTGAAGATATTAACTCCTTCACACCAGTACAGCATCCGGCAAATGATATGACGACCAGCACAGTAACAACACACTTTGATTACCATTCAATCGATCATAACTTGTTAAAGCTTGACATACTTGGCCATGATGATCCTACCATGATCCGTATGCTTGAAGATTTAACAGGAATTGATGCAAGAGAAATTCCGCTTGACAGTCCAGAGGTAATGTCATTATTTAAGGACACCTCTGCGCTTGGAATAAAGCCAGAGGATATAGGTGGCTGTAAGCTTGGTGCACTTGGTCTTCCGGAGTTTGGCACTGACTTTGCTATGGGCATGTTAATTGAAACACAGCCGCAGCATTTCTCAGATTTAGTTCGTATTGCAGGTTTGTCACATGGTACAGATGTATGGCTTGGAAATGCCCAGACACTTCTGCAGGAGAAAAAGGCGACCATTTCAACTGCTATATGTACGCGAGATGATATCATGGTTTACTTAATCAGCAAGGGCATTGAAAAAGGTCTTTCGTTTAAGATCATGGAGGCAGTTCGAAAAGGAAAGGGTCTTCAGCCAGAATGGGAGCAGACTATGGTTGAGCATGATGTGCCAGACTGGTATATATGGTCTTGTAAAAAGATTAAATACATGTTCCCTAAGGCACATGCCGCAGCTTATGTTATGATGATGTGGCGAATTGCATACTGCAAAATCTTTTATCCGCTGGCATTTTATGCTGCCTACTTTAGTATACGTGCTGCTGCCTTTTCATATGAATTGATGTGTCAGGGCAAAGAAGCACTAGAACGTCATATGGCTGATTATGAAAGCCGAATGGACACGCTTTCACCAAAGGAGAAGGATTCCTATCACGATATGCGTATTGTTCAGGAAATGTATGTAAGAGGCTTTGAATTTACACCAATTGACTTGTTTAAGGTACAGGCAACAAGATTTCAGATTGTTGATGGAAAGCTAATGCCATCACTAAGCTCTATAGAAGGTCTTGGAAATAAGGCAGCAGAATCCATTGTAGAAGCAGCACTCGGAGGGGCGTTCCTTTCAAGACAAGATTTTCGAGAGCGCGCCAAAGTGGGACAGACAGTTAGTGATAAGCTTTTGGAGCTTGGAATTTTAAGCGATATTCCAGAGTCCAATCAGCTGTCGCTCTTTGACTTTTAACAAATATTAGAATAGAGGAAAACAAATGAAAATAGGATTTGATAATGAAAAGTATCTCAAAATTCAGTCAGAACATATCAAGGAGAGAATTGACCAGTTCGGCGATAAGCTGTATCTGGAATTTGGCGGAAAGCTGTTTGATGACTATCACGCCTCAAGAGTTCTTCCGGGATTTGCGCCAGATAGTAAGCTTCAGATGTTAATGCAGCTGTCTGATATGGCTGAGATCGTTATTGTAATTTCAGCGACAGATATTGAAAAAAACAAAAAGCGTGGTGATCTTGGAATTACTTATGATGTTGATGTACTTCGCCTTATATCAGAATATGAAAAAAAGGGTCTGTATGTTGGAAGTGTTGTAATAACACAGTTCGCAGGCCAGTCAGGTGCTGTTCAGTTCCAGAAGCGTCTTGAAAAGAAGGGTATTGATGTATACCGTCATTACCTTATTGATGGCTATCCATCAAATGTTTCTCTTATTGTAAGCCCTGATGGTTTTGGTAAAAACGAATATGTCCGCACAACAAGACCGCTAGTTGTTGTCACTGCACCAGGACCGGGAAGCGGTAAGATGGCAACATGTCTTTCTCAGCTTTACCACGAAAATTTACGCGGAGTACGTGCCGGCTATGCTAAGTTTGAGACATTCCCGATCTGGAATATTCCGCTAAAGCACCCTGTAAATCTGGCTTATGAAGCTGCTACAGCCGATCTGAATGATGTTAACATGATCGACCCATTCCATTTAGAAGCATATGGTGTTACAACTGTAAATTATAACCGTGATATTGAGATTTTCCCTGTTTTAAATGCTATCTTCGAGCGCATTTATGGAGAAAATCACTATTACAAGTCTCCAACTGATATGGGTGTCAACATGGCTGGAAATTGTATTATCGACGATGAGGCATGCTGTGAAGCATCCAGAATGGAAATTATTCGCCGTTATTACACAGCCATGAATAAAATTGCAAAAGAGGATGGCGGCGAGAATGAGCTGTACAAGATTGAGCTTTTGATGAAGCAGGCAAAAATCACACCAGCTGACCGCAAGGTAACAGTAGCTGCCATGGACCGCGCAAACAAGCTTGGTGTTCCTACTGCTGCAATGGAGCTTCCAGATGGAACAATCGTTACCTCTAAAACAAGTAATCTTCTTGGTGCCTCTGCCGCACTTCTTTTAAATGCTTTAAAGCAGTTAGCACAGATTGATCACGACAGAAATCTGATCTCTCCAGAAGTTATTGAACCAATTCAGAAATTAAAGACAGGCTATCTTGGTGCAAAGAATCCACGTCTTCACACCGATGAAGTATTAGTTGCACTTTCTGTAACTGCTGCATCAGACCCGATTGCAAAACTTGCAATGGAGCAGATGCCAAAGCTGTCTGGATGCCAGATGCATACTTCTGTTATGCTTTCCGATGTAGACAGTAAGACACTTAAGCGCCTTGGTGTTGATCTGACATGTGAGCCTGTACGCGAATCTGCAGCAAAAGGAGAGTTCTGATTTGTTAACAATCAGCTGATAAAAAACAGCAGGGAGGAAAAAATGGAACGCATTGAAATTGTTGAAAATGGCTTGTTTCTCGTATTTGAAATTGCTGATGATAAATGTTTTAAATTTCTTCATTTTGGGAAAAAGCCATTTAATGAAAAAGATATTATTGCGCGATCTACATCATATGGTTTTAGATTTGTTGAAATTAATCTGGCTGGTTATGATCGTCCCTATGAGCGCCATGGAAACAAATATATTGTAACGGCACCTGGCTGGCATATGCGTTATGAATCTATGGAAGACGGCCGTAATCAAAACGGCCGTATCGTGATGTTTGTTCTGCGTGATGAAATAACAGATGTAATAGTAAAAAGCTACATGCAGTTTTATGACGGACTTTCCATTATTCGATTCTGGAACATAGTTGAAAACACAGGCAGCCAGACGCAGGTGTTAGACTATATTTCATCTTTTAATTATGAGGGAATTGACAAGGAAGGATCACTTCCTGCTGATAAAAAGCTGCAAATTCGCATACCGCACAACGGATGGCAAAAAGAAGTCAATTGGAAAACGTATGATCTTTGTGACTTTGGTATGGAACGTATTCAGCCAGCGTGTGATCAGCGCTCCTCAAACCTTCTTACAGTAAGCAATACTGGAAACTGGTCAGCTAAAGAACACCTTCCAATGGGATATCTTGAGAACACGCAGACACATACGGGTATGCTCTGGCAGATTGAAAATAATGGTTCCTGGCACTGGGAGATTGGAGATCAGAATGGTCATCTTTATTTGGCAGCATCTGGTCCGAATGAAATTTATTCTCACTGGTTTAAAAATCTAAAACCAGGAGATACTTTTACAAGCGTGCCTGTTGCTGTAAGTCTAACTGATCAAGGCTTTGATGATGCAGTTGGAACAATGACAAAATATCGCCGTATTATCCGCCGGCCAAACGCAGATAATGAATCTCTTAAAATTATCTTTAATGACTATATGAATTGTTTGTGGGGGCATCCGACGGCAGCAGAAGAGTTTCCACTAATAGATGCGGCAGCAGAGGCCGGATGCGAGTATTTTTGTATTGATGCCGGCTGGTATGCAGATGGTGATTGGTGGGATGCGGTTGGTGACTGGAGAGAGAGCAAAAAACGTTTTCCGAACGGTGTACGTGAAATTACCGATTATATTCGCAGTAAGGGAATGATTCCAGGCGTATGGCTTGAGCTTGAAGTTATGGGTATTAATTGTCATATGGCACAGGAGGTTCCTGATGACTGGTTTTTCATGCGTCATGGAAAACGTGTATATGATAGAAGTCGATATCAGCTTGACTACAGAAATCCAGAAGTTCGTGCCTATGCAGATAGTGTGATAGATCGCCTGATTAAAGAGTATGGCGTTGGCTATATTAAAATGGACTATAACATTGAGCCGGGAATTGGTACCGACTTACATGCCGATAGTGCTGGAGACGGTATGTTATCACACGAGAGAGCTTATCTAAAATGGCTGGAAGCAGTATTTAAACGCTATCCGGATCTTGTAATTGAAAACTGTTCATCAGGTGGTCTTCGTATGGATTACGCTATGCTATCACGATACAGCATTCAGTCTACAAGTGATCAGGATGACTATCGTTATTATTGTACTATTGCAGCAAATTCGCCATCTGCATTGACACCAGAGCAAAGTGCGATTTGGTCATATCCACTTCGTGAAGGAGATCGGGAAGAGGTTGTCTTTAATATGGTTAACGCCATGCTGCTTCGCATTCATCAAAGTGGTCATTTAGCTGAACTTACTCAAGAACGCCGTGATCTGGTAAAGGAGGCACTCGATATTTACAAAACTATTCGAAAAGATATCAAAAATAGTGTTCCGATCTGGCCAATTGGATTATCGCAGTTTCATGATGAATGGACCTGTCTTGGTCTGCAATCAGAAAACAAAATTTATCTGGCTGTGTGGAGAAGAAATGGCAATAAACCTGTCATTGAAATTCCATTCGAACAGTTAAATAATAAAGAAGTGTCTGTCAGCTGTCTTTATCCATCATATTCAGAGGTTTTGTTTTCATGGAGCAAAGAAAGCAATGTATTGACCGTTACGATGAAAAAAGAATTTATGGCAAGACTGTTTTGTATTGAAATAAAATAAATAATCGTAAATAAGGCAATTGCCAAAAGGAGCTGTTATGGGAAATTTAGATCAGTATTGTTTTGATGGAACAAATGCACTTTCACTGAAAAAACTGCCGACAGACAGCAAAAAAGATCAAGTTGACAAGGAAAAAATTCTTGCAAAAACAGAAAAAAATCAGGAAAAAATTTTTGCACTTCAGGATAAGCTTTACGCAGATGCAAAAGAAGGACTAATTATTATCCTGCAGGCTAGAGATGCTGCAGGAAAGGACAGTACTATTCGTCATGTCATGGGCGGTATAAATCCGCAGGGTGTACAGGTTTTCAGCTACAAGCAGCCTTCTAAGGATGAGCTTGCGCATGATTATCTGTGGCGCTGCGTTACAAATCTTCCTAAGCGTGGAATGATAGCTATTTTTAATCGCTCTTACTACGAAGATGTATTAGTCGTAAAGGTTCATGAGCTTTACAAAGGCTACCATATGGCAGAACGTTGTTTAAATCCAGATACAATCATTGAGAATCGTTATCGCCAGATTCGCCATTTTGAGGAATATCTGTATGACAACAGCTACCGCGTCGTAAAGATTCTGCTTAATGTTTCTAAAGAAAAGCAAAAACAGCGTTTCCTTGAACGTATTGATCTTCCAGAGAAAAACTGGAAATTTTCCCAAAGCGATATGGCAGAGCGTGCTCTGTGGGATCAATATGATGATGCTTATGAGCGTGCTGTAAATGCAACTGCCACAAAGGAGAATCCATGGTATGTTATTCCGGCAGATCAGAAATGGTACAGCAGATATCTTGTATCAGAAATTATTCTTGATGTGCTGCAAAAAATTGATCCACAGTATCCAACTCTCTCACAAGAAGAAGCCGAGAAGCTTCCGCAGTATAAGGAGATGCTTCAAAATGAGAATATGAAGCATTCATGAAAATTAGATCTAGTATAAAAAGCCCGGCAGGAAGAGTAATCTTTCTGCCAGGCTTTTTTTAATATATTTTGATGTTTTTGACCCTGGTATTATTCAAATTGTTCTTTGTGCTTCTTTAACAATGTCTGAATCTTTTCTGTTGGAGATAAGCTGTTTCCAATCGGAACGTCATGATTAAGTGTATTGATGATAGCAGCAGTAAACTTACTCATGTCAGCTTCAATGTACCAGCTTCTCTTAAGCAGCTCTGGAGAACGATAATTCAAGTTAGTTGTGATAACATAATCAAAGTAACCCTGAGAATTGAAATCATCAAACTTCTCTAATCCGTCTGTGAAAAGACCAAATGTACAACATACAACAACATTCTTTGCACCGCGGTCTTTCAGTTCCTTTGCTGTATCAAGCATACTCTCTCCGGAAGAGATCATATCGTCAATGATGATAACAGTTTTGCCCTTGATGTTTGCACCCAAAAATTCATGTGCAACAATCGGATTCTTTCCATTTACAACAGTAGAATAGTCTCTTCTCTTATAGAACATACCCATGTCAATGCCAAGGTTATTAGCAAAGTAAACAGCACGTCCCATTGCACCTTCATCAGGGCTGATTGCCATTAAATGATCCTTGTCGATTATCATATTTGGCTCTTTCTTTAACAGCGCCTTGATAAACTGGTACGGAGGTGTAAAATTGTCAAATCCGTGAAGCGGAATTGCATTCTGAACACGTGGGTCATGAGCATCAAAAGTGATGATGTTGCTTACACCCATGTCGATAAGCTCCTCTAATGCCAGTGCACAGTCAAGAGATTCTCTTCTGGTACGCTTATGCTGACGGCCCTCGTACAAAAACGGCATAACGACATTGACACGGCGTGCACCGCGGCAGGAGCCGATAAGACGCTTCAGATCCTGATAATGATTATCAGGAGACATGTGATTTACTTCACCGCACAGCTGATAAGTTAAGCTATAATTTGTTACATCGACCATTGCAAAAATATCAGAGCCGCGAACAGACTCTTTTAATACACACTTTGCTTCACCAGAGCCAAAACGTGGACAGGAAAAATCAAGCAGATAGGACTTACTGTCATAGCCACGGAAATCCAGCATCGACTGACGCTGAGCAAGTGCCTCTGCATCATGCTGACGGAAGGAAACGATATAGTCATCGACCTTCTTTGCAAAATCCTTGCAGCTGTCAAGTGCAGCAATCTTCAAAGGACCAATAGGAATACTGTTTTCAAATGAATAATCAATATTTGCCATTTATAGGACCGCCTTTTTATGTTAGTCTTGCAGTCAGAAATTGCCTCTTGCTTCATATACAATTTTTGACATACACAATCTATTATAACCGCAAAGAAAAGCATAAGTCAATAGAAAAAGTCGACAGAAAAAAATAGTTGCATTTTTGTTTCCTTTGTGATACACTGATCTAAGTGTTATTCTCGTGTGATAACCAATTATTTTAATAAGGAATGGGGTTTGGCATGTCAGCATTAAAGATTATCGTTACTGTTATTTATTGCATTGTTGCGATTGCATTTACAGCTTCTGTACTGATGCAGGAGGGAAAATCCGCAGGTCTGGGCGCAATTGGCGGTATGGCTGAGAGCTACTGGGGCAAGAATAAAGGTCGTTCCATGGAGGGAAAGTTAGAAAGATTCACTCTGATTGGAGCAATCATTTTCTTTGTTGGAGCAATTCTTCTGAACATGAACTTTTAAGTTACTTTATCAACAAAAGAAGCGGCTGTCGCAGATTGCGGCGGCCGTTTTGTGCCTTTTTATAAGATCAGCACCCCTTACACGACTAAAGCACTAACATATAAGAATATATAAGAAAGAAGTTTAATTTAAGTGAAGCTATATAAAGAAAAAAAGAAAAAATATTATCGAAAAAAACAGCAGTATAGCGAATCTAGTGAAGTGTTCGATACATCTGCTGATGAAGATTCTCTTAATTCAGAGCAGGATCATGACGATTCAAATCATGAAGGCAATAAAAAGAAGCTGCTGTTAGAGTTAATGTATGATAAAAATTACCGCCCGATGAAATTTAGGGAATTGTGTGTGCTGTTAGATGTCTCAAAAGCACGCCGTTATGAGCTTGAGACTGCTTTGAATCAGCTTGTTGATGAGGGAAAAATTGGTATTTCTGCTCATGGAAAATATGGTAAACCAGAATTATTTACGCTTAAGGGTTCCTTTAGCTCCACATCAAGAGGCTTTGGCTTTGTTACAGTAGAAGAAAAAGACAATGATATTTTTATTGCCCCTGATAACACCTTAGGCGCCCTTCCTGGCGATGTTGTCTTAGTATCTGTAATTTCCCATGCCAATGGAAGCAGACGCGAAGAGGGACGTATTGTACGCATTTTAGAACACACGCTTACAAGTGTTGTCGGTACTTTTCAGAAGAACAAAAATTTTGGCTTTGTCCTTCCTGATAATCAGCGCATTCTTCGTGATTTCTTTGTTGAGAAGGGAAAGGATATGGATGCACAAAATGGAGACAAGGTTGTTGCTACAATCCTTGACTATGGAAATGAGCATAAAAATCCACAGGTTGAAGTCACTGAAATTCTTGGTGCAAAGAATGAACCTGGTACTGATGTGTTAAGTATTGTGCGAAGCTATGGTATTCCAGAGGAATTTCCACAAGAGGTGCTAGACAGTCTTGATTCCATACCAGAAGAGGTTACAGAAGCAGAAAAAATTGGCAGACGCGACATGCGTGATTTCCATACAGTTACAATTGACGGTGAGGATGCAAGAGACTTAGATGATGCCATATCATTGACTTTTGAAAATGGTATTTATCATCTTGGTGTGCATATCGCTGATGTCACTCATTACGTAAAGGAAGGCTCCTTGCTTGATGAGGAAGCAAAAAATCGAGGCACAAGCGTGTATTTGGTAGATCGTGTAATTCCGATGCTTCCAAGAAAGCTTTCAAATGGCATATGCTCTTTAAATGCCGGAACAGATCGCTTGGCTTTGTCTTGTCTTATGGACATCGATGAAGAGGGTACCATTGTCAATCATGAGATTTGTGAAACTGTAATTTGTGTTGACCGCCGCATGACATACACTATGGTAGCTGATATTCTCGATGGTGCAGAGGCACCTGAAGAATACAAAGACTTTGTTGATGATTTCAAGTTAATGAAGCAGCTTTCTGATTTGCTTCGCAAGAAACGCTCTGGACGCGGAGCCATTGACTTTGATTTTCCAGAATCAAAAATTATTCTCGATGAAAAAGGTCGTCCTATTGAGATTAAAGCGTATGAACATTCTGCTGCAACACGGCTGATTGAGGATTTTATGCTGCTGACTAATGAGACAATAGCAGAGGAGTATTACTGGCTGGAGCTTCCGTTTGTTTATCGTATTCATGAGACGCCAGATGAGGAGAAGCTTAGGACATTTGCCACCTTCCTCAATAATTTTGGCTATTCGCTTCATCTTACAAACCACACAATTCATCCGAAAGAGCTGCAAAAGCTGTTAAGCCGCATTGAGGGAAGTGAGGCAGAGGGGCTAATCTCACGCATTTTGCTGCGTTCAATGAAACAGGCAAAATATTCACCGGAAAATCTTGGTCATTTTGGCTTGTCAGCGAAGTATTACTGCCATTTTACTTCACCGATTCGCCGTTACCCTGATTTGCAGATACACCGCATTATCAAAGAGCAGCTGCACGGAACACTTTCAAAATCACGTCAGGAGCATTATGAGCATATCCTTCCAAGCGTCTGTGACAGCTCAAGCAAGCTTGAACGGCGGGCAGACGAAGCGGAGCGTGAGACAGATAAGCTTAAAAAAGCACAATATATGCGCCGTCATATTGGAGATATCTATGAGGGTGTAATTTCTGGCGTTACCGCATACGGCTTCTATGTAGAACTTACAAATACAGTAGAAGGACTTGTACGTGCTGCCAATTTAGATGATGATTATTATATCTATGATCAGGAGCATTATCAGCTGGTTGGTGAAATGACAGGACGTACCTTCAGCATCGGACAGAGTGTATCTGTTGTCGTAGTTGATGCGGACACGCTGACTAAACAAATTGAATTTTTACTCTATTATCCAGAGGAAGATTGGTCAAAGGGGGAAACGAGACATGGCAAAAGAAAGTCGAAAACTCATCGCAAATAATAAAAAAGCATTTCACGACTATTTTATCGAGGATACCTGGGAAGCAGGAATTGCACTGGTAGGTACTGAGGTAAAATCTCTTCGTATGGGAAAATGCAGTTTAAAGGAATCCTTTATCCAAATTCACAAGGGTGAAGTCTTTATCTACAACATGCATATCAGCCCGTATGAAAAAGGCAATATCTTTAATAAAGATCCGCTTCGTCCAAGAAAGCTTCTTGTTCATCGATATGAGATTAACAAGATTGTTGGAAAAATCGACCAGAAGGGCTATACATTAGTGCCGCTTCAGATTTATTTCAAGGGAAGTCTTGTAAAGGTTGAGTTTGCTCTTGCAAAGGGTAAAAAGCTTTATGATAAGCGTGCCGATATTGCAAAGAAGGACACAAGAAGAGAGGCTGAACGAGAATTTAAGGTATCAAATCTATATTAAACATAAAAAAGCTCCAGCTTGCAAAAAAACAAGCTGGAGCTTTTTTTTAGTGGAGCTGAGGGGAATCGAACCCCTGTCCGAAAGCCCATTCATTAAAGCTTCTCCCATCACAGTTGCTCTACATTCATTCCCTCATCCGACTGCCGAACAACAGGCTGCCAGATTCAGTAGCTTCATAAATCTCTTACCACCGCAAAGCTTAGGCGGTAAGGTGCCCTGCAAAGTCGATGCCAGATTCTTAAGCAGCAGGTGACTTAAGGCTGACAGCTACCATTAGGCAGCGTATGCTAATTCGTTGTTAGCGTTTATATTTAAATCCGACTTTTAACGTGGATCCGGACCACGGATGGCTACTCTAACTTCAAAACCCCCGTCGAAACCAGTACAACCCCGGGAATGCATTCCGGTACAAATTTGCACGGTCACTAACAGTTGCATACTATTTTTATATGATATCACAATGTCATTTATCTGTCAACTGTACTTTTTGGAAAAATCAATAGCCTTTTTTTATATGGTATGCTAAAATAAAAGCCAATAAACCCCACAATTTAACAGAAAGGATAAGGTGACACTCATGCCAAACAACTCTACTAAACTTGCATTGGAAGCTTCTTTGAAAAATTTGTTATTAAAAAAGCCCGTTGACAAAATTACGATTACAGATCTGACAAATGATTGCGGCATCACACGCATGGCTTTTTATTACCATTTTAAAGATATCTACGATCTCGTTGAATGGTCCTGCTACGAGGACGCCTCAAGAGCCTTACAGGGAAAGAAAACGTATGAAACCTGGCAGGAGGGATTGATGCAGATCTTCGAGGCTGTTATGGAAAACAAACCTTTTATCATGAATGTGTATCATGCACTGAGCCGTGAGCAGATTGAAAACTATCTTTTCAGGCTGACGCGTGATTTAATTATGAATGTTATTAAGGAATGCTCTAAAGGTATGAACATAACTGCCAGTGAGCAAAGCTTTATCGCAGACTTTTATAAATACAGCTTTGTCGGTGTTATGCTTGACTGGATCAAAAAGGGCATGAAGGAGAATTATCATGAGATTGTAAACGATATATGTATCACAATGAGCGGAAATATTAAAAATTCACTTCAAAACTTTGCAGACATCAAAAAATGATCGCAAAACCAGTGATTTTTTTATCAAAATAAGGGGTTTGATTAGTTTTTTGTCATTAATCATTTTTTGTATATGTATCTTTTTAATTTTATGAGTTAAGATAAGACCATCAAGAGAAAATAACAATGAAAGGTGGTACTGATGATGTCAGAAAAGAAAAATACATTAGGAAAAGCAGTAGCAGTTGCAGCAGGAGTAGGTGCAGCATATCTGGCACTAAAGAAGAAGGAAAACGAGAAGCAGGTTCTTGAACAGCAGGCTGCCCAGAACAGCAATTATAGAAACACTGAGCGCGGCAAATATGATAAGAACAGCAAGGGAATTTATTATACAAATGGTAATTACGAAGCATTCGCAAGACCTGAGAAGCCAGAAGGCGTTGATGAAAAGCATGCCTATATCGTAGGAAGCGGACTTGCTGCTTTATCTGCAGCTTGCTTCTTAGTACGTGATGGTCAGATGCCTGGATCTCATATTCATATTTTGGAGGCTATGGATATTGCCGGTGGTGCATGTGATGGTATCTTTGATCCGTCCCGTGGCTATATTATGAGAGGCGGACGTGAGATGGAAAATCATTTTGAGTGTCTGTGGGATCTGTTCCGCAGCATTCCATCTCTTGAAGTTCCAAATGCATCTGTTCTGGATGAGTTCTATTGGCTGAACAAGCATGATCCTAATTATTCCCTGTGCCGTGCAACAGAGGACTGTGGAAAAGATGCTCATACCGATGGAAAGTTCAACTTAAGTCAGAAGGGCTGTATGGAAATCATGAAGCTTTTCATGACAAAGGATGAAGATCTGTATGATAAGACAATCGAAGATGTATTTGATGATGAAGTATTCAATTCTACATTCTGGCTGTACTGGCGTACCATGTTCGCATTTGAAAACTGGCACAGTGCACTTGAGATGAAGCTTTACTTCCAGCGTTTCATTCATCATATTTCTGGTCTGCCGGATTTCAGTGCACTTAAATTTACGAAGTATAATCAGTATGAATCTCTGATTCTTCCAATGCAGAAGTATCTTGAGGCTGCTGGCGTTGAGTTTAGATTTGGCGTTGAAGTAACAAATGTTATTTTCGAATTTAAGGATGGAAAGAAGATTGCATCTGCAATTGAGTGCAAGGAGCATGGCGTTGAGAAGGGTATTGTTTTGACAGAAAACGATCTTGTATTCGTCACAAACGGAAGCTGTACAGAAGGTACTATTTATGGTGATCAGAATCATGCACCGAATGGAGATGCAGAGGTTCGCACAAGTGGCTGTTGGAATCTTTGGAAGAATATCGCAAAGCAGGATCCGTCCTTTGGTCATCCGGAGAAATTCTGTTCCGACATTACAAAGACAAACTGGGAATCTGCTACCGTTACTACACTGGATGACAAGATTATTCCATATATCACTGATATCTGCAAGCGTGATCCGAAAACAGGAAACGTTGTAACTGGTGGTATTGTAAGCTGCGTAGATTCTAATTGGCTGTTAAGCTGGACAATCAACCGTCAGGGACAGTTCAAGACACAGGATAAGGACAAGGTTTGCGTATGGGTATATGGTCTGTTTACAGATAAGCCAGGCAACTTTGTTAAGAAGCCAATGAGAGAGTGTACAGGTAAAGAAATCACAGAAGAGTGGCTGTATCATTTAGGTGTTCCAACTGATCAGATTCCAGAGCTTGCTGAGAACAGTGCAGTCTGCGTACCAACCATGATGCCATATATCACTGCATTCTTCATGCCGCGTACAAAGGGCGACCGCCCGGATGTTATTCCGGATGGCTGCGTAAACTTCGCATTCTTAGGTCAGTTTGCTGACACACCTCGCGACACTGTATTCACTACAGAATATTCTGTAAGAACTGCTATGGAAGCTGTTTATGGACTGCTTGGTGTAGACAGAGGTGTTCCTGAGGTATGGGGCAGTGTATATGATATTCGTGAACTGCTTGACAGTTCTGTAAAGCTCATGGATGGCAAGTCTCCACTTGATATTCAGCTTCCAGGACCGCTGAATGCATTAAAGAAGCCTCTGCTTCATGTCATTCATGGAACAGTAGTTGAGAAAGTGCTTCAGGATCATGATATTATAAGATGAGTTATTGCAAAATAGCAGCATCGAAGATGTGATTTTGCAAATATAATTTTGAATAGTTAGTAAAAAATCGGCAGGATTATTCTTGCCGATTTTTTCGTGATTCAGAAGAAAAATTTTTTCGCGGATTTGCCTTTCTTCCCAATCTTGTGTGACACTTCGTATTTACCGTTTAAAGTAAAATTCAATTGCACTTTATAAAAAATGTAAAAGAATGGCTTAAATGCTGGGAATTTGGAATAAAGTGCACTCTGTTTAAAATAGCACTTTTTAATGGATAGCACTTTTGGATAAAGTACCATACAGAAAGTAGTAAACGGTGCGAAAAATAAAGTGCTATGATCGGATAAAAAAGATATCCTATCACATAGCCAATAGTTCAAAAGAGCTGTGTTATAAAGTGCACTGTCTCAGCTACTGATAGTCAATTAATATGTTTTCATTTCCTGTAAAACACACCTCTCAATAGATCAGGTGTGTTTTTTTGTGCGCCTAACCCGGAAGCATCGTCTATGTCTCTCAACTCCAGCAGATGCTGGAGAAGGCAAAGGGCTATGGATACCGTCAGGTCGGTTTCATCCTTGACCGAGGATACTTCAGCAAGGAAAACATCCACTTCATGGATAAGAGCGGTTACGAGTTCATCATCATGATGAAAGGGATGAAATCTCTGGTCTGTGATCTCGTCCTGTCGGTCAAAGGCAGCTTCGAAGAAAAGCGTGAATTCAGCCTGCGTGATTACAAGGTGAACGGCATCACCGTAAAACACCAGCTGTATCCTTCGGATGAGAAGGAGCGCTACTTCCACATTTTCTATAACGAACGGAAGCAGACTTCTGAGCGTGAGAATGTAGAAGAAAAGATCGACCGGATGGCGCTGTTCCTTCGCGAGCATCAGGGAATGAAACTGGATCTCGGGAAGGAGTACCGCCGGTATTTCGACCTGATCTTTTATCATGAAGGTCAGGAAGACGAAAAGTTTATGTATGGCCGGGAACGATATCCGGTCATCAATGAGGAGATTTCTCTCTGCGGGTACTTCGTCATCATCACATCCGAGAAGATGACTTCAGCGGATGCCCTCGATCTCTATAAGAGCCGATATGCATCTGAGAAACTGTTCAGGGAAGATAAAACCTTCCTCAGTAACAGAACCATGCACTGCCAGACCAATGAGGCGCTGCATGCAAAGATATTCATCGAGTTTGTAGCACTGATCATCCGAAACAGGATGCACTTACTGCTCAAGGAACAGATGCTGAAGACGCATCATAAAGAGAACTACATGACCGTGCCTGCTGCGATCCGCGAACTCGAGAAGATCGAAATCGTGCGGCACATCGATCACAAATACTCAATGGATTATGCAGTGACGGCAACGCAGAAGTCGATTCTGAAAGCGTTCAACTTAGCCGAGACAAACATCCGTAAACAGGCTGCCGGCATCAATGAAAATCTTAAGCCCTACAATACGAAGGAGGCATAGTAATGGCACGCAGAAAACTCAGTATCGATGATAAGATCGAGCAGCAGAAGCTGGCCGTATCTAAAGCTAAGGACAGGTATGAAGCGGAACTCGAAGAACTCAATCAGCTGATGAAAAAACGAGATGAGTTGCGCAACAAAGAACTGCTTCAGGCCATCGAACAAAGCAAGCGTTCATTCGAGGAAATCATGGATTTCTTCAGCACCGATGATTCCCAGGATTAAACCAGGAAACCATCGAGAGTTAATTTTTCAGAAAGTTCACATTAATAAAAGATTTAATTAGAGTATAACTCAAAGATAAGAAAAAAGACAAGAAACTCTTGACAAAACATCGTATTCTATGTATAATTTTCTTAAAAGAAAGTTGTAGAATATAATAGAAAAAGACAAAGTGAACAAAATCTGTACTCAATCATATTATCATAAAAAATATATTGGAAAGGGGTAGGATTAAAAGATTTATATTAAATGATTTGATGAAAAAATTTAAATATATGATTGTCTGAGTGCAGATATATTAATACATTATCGTTTGAGTGATTGGGTAATGTATACATTCTGGTTTTAAATGACTCTGTTGCTGTAAAAATTTAGTTTGGAGAAATGGAGGAGATTATGGCAAATTTGAAAAGAAATGTATTTTTGTCGTTGGCCGTTGTTATCACAAGTATGAGTACCATTTCTATGAATGTAGCAGCATCGCAGGATCAGACACAGCCTGTAATGCCATTGGAAGAAGATGAGTACCTGGTTCTGACCGTAGGAGAAAGTCATTACAGCTGGCTTGGCGGAGATCTGGTGCTGGTGCTGGATGCTTCCGGAGAGGAAGTTGCAAGATTATCTGGATATGGACTGACTGGAAATGGCCCGTCGATGAGCAGGGGATTGATTTTGAAGCAGTCAGCGCCGTTGGAAGTATTTGCCGGATATCAGGATGGGGCAGAGGTACAGTCGGACGCGGTATCGGCATCCGTGGGTTTGTATTCTCTGGCAGATCAGGACTGGCTGGTGGAGCCGTCGGAGAACCGGCTGAATCTTTTGAGTGACAGCCTGTATACGGATGGGGACATGGTAAGCAACCTGTATAAGACAGACGGAACTTGTATTAAGGAAATGTCAGACGGAGCGGCAAGGCGTGGAAACTATGTGATTGATTCGCAGAATGTGTATGATCTGGACGGTCAGGAGCTAATGGCGCTGGATGGCCTGAAGTTTCGGGAGCTGATTGGCGATGAGATTCTTCTGATCGGATACAATGAGGATGGAAGCCACTGGACGCAGCTGACTAAGGCGGACGGTACAACGGTTTGGACCGAGGATTCCGGACTGATCTGGACCGGATCGGTCGATGACTACAGCAGCTGGACGGACGCGGACGGAAAGGGACAAATCCTGGTGATGGGTGAGACACCGGAGACGGTTCTTACAGAAGAAGGATTTCTGGCGAAGAACGCGGAGGTGCAGGGAAGCGGTATGCGTCTGGCGGCAGTGAAGGAGTCAGAGCAGGACGGACAGCAGTTTGTGATCCGGATGACAGACCTGACAGGAAACAGCTGGTTCTATCTGTGCGACGCGGAATTTCATGTTGTGACGGCATATCCGGAGAATCAGGTATATTGGAATGAAACAGACGGACAGCTGTGGTACTGGACGATTGGCGAAGGAAACGGCGGCGTGAAGAATCTGCTGACCGATGAGACGATGACCTGGAAGCAGGAAGGACTTTCCGCAGATCAGCTTCCGGATCCGCTGCAGGTGGAAGTGATGCAGGCAGGAAGCACCATTGGCATGGTTTACCGGAATCCGTCCGGCACCGGAAAAACATTTGTCTGCGGAATCGGCGAAGACACAGCTGCTTATACTGATGAAACAAGTATTACCGCCCGGATGACATCATTAAACGATGGAACGGTGGAAGTCTACATCCTTTCCGGAGCGTATACAGAAAATGAAACCGATCAGGTTGCGTATTATACGCCGGACGGCAAAGCGATGGAAAGCGATGATTCCGTTTTATTCCAGAATCAGAGTATGAAATGCATCCAGACGAAAAAAGGCATTGAAATTGAAAACGCGGACGGCAATGTGATAAATATGGTTGGAATGAACGAGTAAGAAACAGTACCGATTTCTATCTGTTCTGTGAAACGAATAAAATGATGAAATAAAAGAGAGCCGCTTCGAGCGTCTGACTGAATGATATACAGTCGGCTGAAGCGGCTCTTTTGTTATGTTAGTATTTGTATGGCGAAACACGGAGCGAAATAGAAAGCCTTCGTCAGAATATACTAATTTCCAATTTAAGGAAGCAACAAAGAGAAGAAATGTTCCTAGCCACAAAACAACAAAGAAAAGTAAACACATAAAATCGATAGCTGATCTGTTCAAAAGGACATAAGTACAGTATGTCTCCAAACTTAAAGCTATACTACCGCATAAGGAAGCAAGAGCCATGTCCATTCTGCAAAGGGCATCGTCGTAAACTTAGACATTTTTATTAATATCAAAAGCTATGTCAAATAGGAACTCTCTATTGACATAGCTTTTACTTTATAAAATGACATTTTTGATATATTTGTTCAAAAAACATTTTTAACTTTACATAAGATTATCCTTTTTAGAAACAAAAATAAAGTGCTATTTTTTCACTAAAGATCAAAAAATGAATTTAACTTTATATTATATTATGCTATTTTTCTAAAGTCAAATTTGATTTCACTTTATAAAAACATTACTTGATGTGGTTTAAACACTGACTTTTTTGAATAAAGTGCAACCCTTTCAAAATGGCACTTTATGGATAGTACTTTATTATAAAGTGCTATCAGAATGGCAAAAACTATCTCAAAAATAAAGTGACATGGGTATTTGTAATTGATGTTTAAAAGATCAAAATGTACTAATTTACCAAGCAATAATGTTAAGTGTGAAGGGTTTATAAAATGCAATTGAAAGAACCAGTTGCTAGTAAAAGGAAGTGAGGTAGTTGATATGTTAAGCATAGAGTACAATTACGAATTGAATCTGGAAACACGGTATGAAGAAGGCATCGAAAAAGGTGCTGAAGAGCAGGCTAGAACAACAGCTGCAAATAGTAAAATAAAAATGTACATTTAAAGTAAAATAAAAATGTACAATCCAAGTCATTATGCTATCGTATTCATGGAGGTGTTATCCATGAACGAAACATTAAAGACTCAACTCAATTTTCATTCTGACAGAGGCTTTCAGTACACGAGCAGAATATTTCAGAAGAAGCTTCGTGAACAAGGCATGGAACAGTCTATGTCCCGTGTTGGACACTGCATTGATAATGTTCCTTCTGTGAAGGTTTGTGGTGGATTATTAAATCGGAAATGTATTGTATGTATAAGATAACTGACGAGGCATCTTTACGTTCGGCAATTGACAGATATATGAAGTTCTACGCCAAAGAAAGACCGCAGGAAAGATTCCATTGCAAGACACCACTGGAAATACGAAGCGAAGCATTATCGGCGGAAACCCCGACACAATATCCGATTGCTGAGAACAAAAGAATAGAAGCATACAAAGCAAAATGGTGTGCATAAACGTCTCATAACATAAATATCCGCCACACTGAGTCAAATGTGGCGGATATCTATAAACTTATTTTAGATTTTTTACTTGTCTACTTGACAAGGGGCTGATCAAAATCGTCTGGAATCGAGGATGAAATTTTTTGCTAAATACAAAGTACTGATTATCGACGAGATTGGATACATGCCAATCGATACCGATTCAGCCAACTTGTTTTTTCAACTAATCGCTAAGCGATATGAAAAGCACTGTACGATCATAACGACGAATATGCAATTCTCTAAATGGGGAGAAATATTTGGCTCTCCAACTCTGGCAAACGCAGTTCTTGATCGATTACTGCATCATTCTCAGGTTATTTCCATCAAGAAACCGTCATACCGTTTGAAAGAGAAACGAGCCTTTATGGAATCGCAGGCTGAGGAATAGCTCTTGGAAAATGTACATTTTTATTTTCCACTTTTTGAGCATTTTTATATTGACATTTTCAACAGCAATTCGTATGCACCAAAAAGGAATGGACATTGCAAATATAGCAGACTGTGTTCAGTTTGACATTGAAACAGTTAAAGGTTGGCTTGCAAATTATGATTATGAACTAGATATGAAAACGCAGTGTGAAGAGGCGATAGACTACTTTTCAAAATTGATTAATATGCTGTCTAAGCAGAAAAGATATGCTGATATCGAGAATGTTACAGAAGATGCAGCATATCGTAATAAACTCATGAAAGAATACAAGTTAATCTGAGACAGACATAGGTAGAATATAAAACTGGCATTCCATTTGCTTGTATGAGCGATGGAATGCCTTTTTAGTATGCCATTTCAGAAGCGTAGATCGCCTCTACGATAACATAAGAGCCAATGACAAATTTTATATTTGATTCAGCCTCTCCTCACTTGATTCCTCTAACGTCACATCAGCTGGAAGAATACCGAACAGAGACTTTGCAATATTTACTCTATCTTGATAGAGATTAGAGAGTTTGGCTATAGCCTTGCCATTGTATGTGATAAAAATATCATCTGTGGCTGCAAGTAAAAGATACTTTTCGAGATTTTTTTTGAATTCCGCAACATCTATTGACATTTTTTCTTCCTGCCTCTCATTTTTGTTTTATCTGTATTATATCTGATTTTTCTAAAACATGCAGCATTTTTTGAAATTACATTTCAATGAAGTTTCCGTGCCATGCGGTGCATCGCTCCTATGGACGTGGTACTTTGCCGTATTTGATAGATAATAGATATTGATATGTTATATATTGGATACATTGCATAAATAAAATTGCTTACTAAGCAGAATATATATACTAATTTTATATTGAAAAACATTTATTCTGTGATATAATAAGAATTAGTTCTTATTATATAAAAAGGTATATATGAAGGGTAGTGTTTCCTATGAGTAAAAAATTGAATCGAATAAAAAGGACTTCATTGGATATTTGGAGCAAGCCTAGTTACAGTAAATCAATCATTGAAAACATTAAGCATATGAAACGCTGTATTAAGTGGAGTAATCAACGTGTACGGAGAGGATACTGCGATTCTGATGTATGGGATATGTTTGGCTTTTTGCAAAAACTTATTCCTGACATGTTACAAACTTTGAAAGATACAAGACACGGCTCTCCAGGATATCTTGGAAAAACTTATACAAACGAGAATGGTATTATTGTAAATGATACCTGTCACGGAGAATGGGATAAGATTCTTGACAAAATGATTTTTTTTATGGAAAGAAACTGATAAAGAGACTTGTTCCAAAAAGAATTCATATGAAGAAGAATATTTTAAGGCGATGAATGATTTTCATAAAAAATATGGAACATTCGGAGAACATTTGCGGACAAAAAAAGAATTAGAGAAAAATAAAAAAAGAGGAGATCGTACAGTTCATTTCATGGATGAACTGCCAGAATATAAAGACATCACTGATAAATATCATAAAAAAGAAATTGAATTGGACAAGTATAGAAATGCCTGTAAAGATGAAGTTTTTGATATGATGAAGCAATACTTTTTCTCATTGTGGGATTAAATATGAATTTTCAATACTTTTGCTTTTATTTATAGGCGAAAAAACGAAAAATATATAGTGAATAGAGGTTGAAAACGTATTATGATAAAGGATGATCAAATGCCGCAAAAAAATCTCAGTTCAAATAAAATTGATACTGTAACTGACAAGGCTGATGAAAAAGCATCGAAGAACAAATGGTCTGATTTCCTAAATAGTTTGGAACTTTTCTCGAAAGACTTCATGAGTAATGGCAGAAATCAACCTACTGTGCAGGAACGGCAGGATCTATAGTATACATCTGCTTTTATATCCAATAAAAGTAGCAACTAATAACAGCATCATATATAATTTGAAAAAGCTTGTCGATAAACTATACTATAATCTATGAATGGAGATGAACAAATGGAAGATAACTATTGGCTTCTAGGAAAAGTGAATATTCCAGAAGAGAAAAAGACGGAATTTAATTTGCATGTTTTAGAAATACTAGACCGCTGTGTGATTCGCAAGAGAAAAGAAATTACACTCGCCGAGAAGAACATTACAGTTCTTGAAAAGCCTGCACCAGATGAAAATGGGATCGTTGCATTCGATTATTCAATCTTTGAAAAGAAAGATCGTGAAATCAGCACCTATAATACCGATACTTGTGTATTACATACAGAAGATCGTGGTGTGGGTGAATTTGGATTAGCAATGAACCTGATTTTACTGTTGCAGGAATGCTACAGCAACGGAAGCTGTCTCTTTATGGAAAACAGAAAACCGATTTACGTCTACAACTACATGAAAATGTTGAGTACTATTCTGGAAAGAAAAATTTATAATAGCGGTCGCGAAAGAATGTGGGATGTATTTTTACTAATGAGAAACCGACAGGACGTTGATGTGCCAAGTGAAAAAGATGCTTTTGTCGTATTAAATTCCTATGACTATAGCCGATGGAATGATTTTCAGATATTTTCAATACTTGCAATAACCTATACAAAAGCTCCGGAAACAGATCGACCACCAATCGTTGACAGGAAACAGATTGTAAATGCTCCTCATATATCTCGCATGGAATATCTATATCGGACTATGCAAGCAGAATACTCATTAAAAAAGGATGTGTTGGAATCTTTTCTAAATAAATTGTTACATTTGCCCTTGCCAGAACGGAAACAAATTTCAAAGAATGATGATAATCAGGGAATTCTAGCCGAATTATCCCTCTACCTTCCACCAGCATGCTTGGTAAGCATCTTTGCATTGTTGGCAAAGAAAACATTTTGGGATGCTTGGGATGCTTTTGCAAATGAAAAATATTATACCGACCTTATCGTTATCGACGACAGTGATCCGTCTGAAAAATGGGAAAGACGTGATTTCTACAAGCAAATTTTACGGGACAATCAAGATGAATTTCTGGAATTTTGGAATGGAGAAAACCTTGTGTTATCAGACGAAATGCAGAAAAGGATTTCTGGATGGAAAGAACTTTTTGATGAAACTCCAGATCAGCCAACAGTTTCAGTTGAAAACTATCTGGCTGATGCACTTATTGACCTGAAAAATGACTGGAATTGTCGTTACGTAGATGAAGCATTCATAGACAACATTTTGAACAATAAAGAAAATGCTGCATGGCGTCGTGTTTTATTGGTATTTCGAAAGATAGTGGATCAAGATATCGAACTCTTTCCAGAACTGGATCGAAAGCTAGCAATCAAATGGATTAAGACTTACCAACTTCCATCCGCTAAAAAAGCTATTGCTGCATTCTGTTCTCTTATGACGAATGACAGTCAACGGTATCGATTACTTGGAATTTAAGATAAGAATGGAGGCAGAAAATGGGATCATTTGCAGATTATCAGGGAAACAATAACATACCAGAAGAAAAACGCTTCCTGTTTGCATCACAGATGTGCCGAATCCTCAGTCTTGGAGGCATGATGAGAACAGGTGAAGTAAAAATGTTTGGTCATACAATTACGCTTTTACGACCTATACCTCAAATAACAGAAGGAAAGTTTAATTTTTTCTATAATTATTTTGAGGATCGTCCATGGGAATCCGCTGGATTTAATGCAACTGATTGTGATCTGTGGTCAGGAAAGATCGGAGATCATGAGTTTAGCGATGTTATGGCAGCTGCGTATATGCTATACGAGGTCTATAATCCAGACTATGGGTTTGCCAAAAAGGATCGTGATTTTGTAGAGGCTGCCAATACAATTGGTTGGCTGAACCAAATATTGGGGACTCATTATACACTGGGAAAGCGGGCAAATCTGTGGGACTGCATCGAAGCCAACGCTGATCCAGATTATAGTTCAAATGTGGATTGGCCTATATTGAAAGATCTTGTTCCTTATGATTGGCGAGAGGCGGCAGGTGGCACGGATCTGGCTGATCTTCTTTACATTGTTGAAGGAACCGGTCATTTATGGACACAAAACATTAAAGTTGGCAGTTATCCTTCTGATATTTTAAAATGCAGACAGGCACTAAAAAAGCACTTTGCAGATGAAGCAAAGTGTAATATCTTTTCTGAAAAGAATGAAGAAGTGGGCGAAAACGAGAATGCGGAAACAGATGCCGCCTTACATCAGTTATGGGATCTGTTGAAAAAAGATTATAATGAGCGTAGTCAGATACAGAATGATACATTAAAACCGATTGCGGAGCTTACACTCACGATGCGAGCAAGAGTATTTGTATATCTTACAGCAGAGTTAAAAGAACTGAATTTCTGGGGCATATGGGATACGCTGAGTAAAGAAGTTTACCGCGATGAGCGGCAAAAGGAATATGCTTCTGCAAATATAATCGAGCAACGCAAGAAGAAGTGGCGGGAAAGCGTAGAGCCAATACGAACAAGCGATTATCTAAGACAGGATGGTTACTTTACATTTTATGACACACCAGATGAACTGAAAGGAAAGCCAAATTATTATTTGTCAGATGCCGATCGTCTCTACTGGTGGGATGGAACGGATGAGGTTCTCCTTACAGAAGAAACAGATAAATGGTTGAAAGATTTGGCGCTACAGCATAAGAAACTTATGGAAAAAATCGTGATTCCCACAGAATCTATCACTGCACTGCAAGATTTCTTAGAGTTGTTAGATGAAATTGATACATACTATTGGCGAATCCTTCCGTTTGAAAGTATGTTTTACGATTTTGTGGGGCACATCTCACAAAAAGAGTACGTTGCTGCAATTGAATTGATACGAGCCGTTTCTGATGACGAGCAGAATCGGAAATCGGGTGCGATTATTATTAAGCGAAAAAATATGGAATCCGAAAGCAAAAATGTAATTGAAAATGAGGGGCGGATTCAGATAAAACGCTTATTCAGTATAATGGCAAATAAACAGCTCAGAAAAATTTATTTTGATTTTTAATGAGCAAATCTATAAAGAATAGGAGAATACGAATATGATTATAAGAAACAAAATACGTTGTAAGAAATGTGGCGATATCATCGAGTCCGTATCGGTTCATGATTTTAAATTCTGTTCCTGCGGTGCCTGTGCTGTAGATGGTGGTCATGACTATCTTCGCAGATGCGGAAATTTGGAAGATTGGGAAGATTTAAGTGAGGTTAAATCTGATATGACCCAAAGTAGTTAAAATATCATATAAAAAACTATGAATGGTATTCATAGGATTTAATCGGGTGTGATCTTGGCGACCCTACAGATATTCAATTTGAAGATATTCTAGAATTGTGTACCCAAAGAGTCGAAAAGGTAATTGACGCCAGAATATAATTAAACAAGAAGTTTATTCATTAGAGCTGAACAAGATAAAAAGTGTTGAAAAATATTTGTTCTATGATATAATGAAACCTAGATTTTATTTACAACAGGAGATGTTATGGATAAAGTAAAGGAAAAAGCAGCTATTATTGAACAATATATTTCCAATTATCTGGATACATATGGAAAAAGTCCTAGAATTGTTGATATCTCGGATGGAACCGGCATTTCAAAGGCTTCTGTTTCACGAATCATCAATACCCATTTGAAAGCAGAAGGGAGAGTTGAGGGTGATTTTAAAGGAAATATTATGACCAATAAATGGCGCCGTATGCTGGATTCTTGTGTCATGGTTCCCATTGTTGGAAAGATTGCCTGCGGTCTTCCAACGCTAGCGGAAGAAAATATTGAGGATTATGTTTCATTGCCAAAGCAAATCATTGGGAATGGGCATTTTTTCATCTTAAAGGCGCAAGGAAATTCCATGATTGGAGCTGGAATCAATGAAGGAGATTATGTAGTTATTCGCCAGCAGCAAACAGCTGATAATGGCGATATTGTTGTAGCTTTGATTGATAATGAAGCAACTTTAAAGCGTCTTTACAAAGATTGCAAAGAGATGCAATACCGGCTTCATCCAGAAAATCCAGAATATCAAGACATCTATACAGATAACTGCCTGATTCAGGGAGTTGTTGTAAGTGTTATCAAAAGTTACTTAAAGTAATTTTACAAAATAAAGAAAAAAGGAACAGAGCTCCCAACTCCATTCCTTTATCTTTTGCCATAGTACTAGTTACAGCCACCCACCTTTAATACCGGCAGTAACCAGATAAGAAATAGCAGAAGCTTTGTCAAAATGAAAAAACCTAATTGACAAGGCCTACTTTTCTATGCCTATTATACGGCTATTTATGAGAAAAAGCAACTGCTTTTTTACTGGTGTCTTCATATTTCTTTCCTGCCGGTTCATTTTATCTACAAGGAGATATCATGAATTCAGAATTACATTTTGCCGTATATGAGCATAGACTTGTTCTCACGGACAAGCAAATTATTACCAGAAAATTCATCGTCCTCAAAGAGGGCCAAACGATTCGTTTTACCGATTTTCATCGCTATTTGATTTCAAAAAATCCAATACAAAATCTTTCTTCTGATGGTGGAACCAAATTTGATTACATTGTTCCTTTTCTCAATTTTCTTTATTTTGACAAGCATATCCAGAGTCTCGATATGCTTACCGTAAATAATATATCTGAATATTTAACACTATATGGTATTGGAAAGCTTCCCAGAGATAACCGAACACAAGGAAGAAAAAAGGCAACTGTCAACACGTGTGTCAGCACTATTATGGACTTTTTAGAGCATTTTATTGATGATAGAAAGGGAAGTTGCCTTATAAAGAAATCAGATCTATATAAAACTATTCCAACGCGAACAAAACGGGGAAAAACCGTTCTAATGAAACGGCCTGTTTTTGAAGTAATGTACAATGGAGTTGGACGAGAGATTTTTCGTGATATTCCCAATTCAGCGTTCGATGTTATTTTTAATATATTCTTTAACAACCATAAAGAACTTTTAGGTCTCATTTCGTTATCTGCATTTGGCGGTCTACGCCCTAGTGAAGCGTGTAATGTAAGACGAGAAGACAGTTCGCTTGGTCCTGGCATTCTGTTTACCAGAATAGGAGATGAGGTCACCAGAATTGACATAGATCTTTTACACGAATACGTTCTCAGAAGTGATCTGATAAGTGTGGGAAAAATTAAGAAGGAACGGATGGCAACCATCCCTGCAATGTTTAATGAGATTCTTTTGGAATGCTATGAAGAATATCTTAACTTTATTAAAGGAAAAAAATATGAAGACGAATATGGACCGCTAAATATCAATCGAAGCGGAAAAGCAATGACTTATGATGCCTATTATGCTGCTTTTAAAACCGTCATTGCTACTGAAGTAGTTCCGGCGCTTCTTGCAAGTAATGACCCAGAACTTGTTATTTATGGTCGCCTTGTTCTGGAACATGGCATTTCACCTCATATTTTTCGACATTGGTATAGTGTACAACTTGTTCTAGCAGGCGTAGATTCTGTAAATGAACTTATGTTTTATCGAGGCGATAGGTCTCCTGAAAGTGCGCTTACCTACCTGAATAATAAGGGAGAATTATTAAAAAAATATAGAAAGGTATCGGACAGTGCCTTTGATTATCTTTCATGGGCTGCCAAAAAGAAACATGTATGTCAATAAATTTAAAGAACTTTGTTGAAAATCTGATGACTGCAGAGCAAACAGATAAAAGCATAGTGGACATCATAGAATTTTTACAAACAAATAAATGGTTTCATTCAAAGCCTCTAAAAATTAATGAACATTTTTTCCTTTTAGATGAGCAGGTTCAGATTTATACAGAACAAATGATCCCATTTCTCCGGTGTAAAAAAGAGGCGAGATTTGAAAAAATGGCAGATGCATTATCTGCACGTTTCCCTGAAACTGCACGCTATTTCACAAAATTTGCAGCACTTATTTCAGAATCTCCAGAAACTATATTTTATGTACAAGACTTTCTTCTTTATCGCTTAGAAAAAGAGATTGTCTTTCTAACCGATGATGATGCTAGAAGGCTTGTAGAACACGCTTTTATGGATCTTAGTAAATCAAATGGAGATTGTCTCACCTTCTTTATGTCGTGGCTTAAAACACAATATAAAACTGTTTACCGTAATGAATATGTGATGGAAAAACGTTATACGATGAATATTGGGAAACAAGCGTATGATATAGACGAATATCTTGAGTTACTATTTTATTTGTATAATGAAGAGTATATTGAAGATAATGATATGTACTTGCAAGCATGTGAATCCAAGAATTACGCAGACACATGGCTTTTTCTGGCAGTGCATTTTATCTGTGCTTTACGCCAAACAGATTTAGAACGATTCGGTCACCCAAAACTCGAAGATGATCCCCAAAGAGTTCTTGATAAAATCAAAGAAAGAACCTTTACTGATCAAGAGGCAAGAAATGTATTAATGTACGTAAATTATCGTTTTTGCCTTTTGCTTTTAACACCAAGTAAGACCGAGAATACCTCTGGCGTATCATCAATAAAATTCATGGTACCGGCTTCCTGCGAAGTACATTTTGGCACGTTATTGGCCATATGTGAGGCACACAGGCTTTTAAATAATATCCCTGATGAAATTCCGCTTATCCGAAAGATTTCCTCATATGATCAAATTAAGCGATATATGGGAAATGAAATTGGAGAGCTTTTTATCCATTCAGATTTCAGAAGTCGTTCTGCCAATAAATCTTATCTTCAAGCAATTTTTTCTCTTACTGGTGAAATTTTGTCAGAAGAAGATGGCGAACCACTCTATACAAAGGGCTATATGCTTGCTGCACTTGCAAGAAGTCACAAAGGGTCATATGGCTCTTATGCAGAGACAACGGCAACATACCTACGCGATGCGAAATTTTCCGGTCTAACGCCAGAATATGTTGCAAAGGAACTATTTGAACGAGGTGTTCTTTCTTTCATTCCAGCAATGCTGCTACATATGGTAACGGAAGGTCGATATGCAGAGCTTTCCATACAGAGTCAAACAGCAATGATTCAGCTGCTGGACCTTTCGCCAGGAGAAGTTGAACATGCGGTTACTACTTGTAATCGAGCACATAAGAAGGCAACCGCAGCCGTCTATGATTTAGCTGCATCAGATCCGGATACCGATCTTCTAACCGTATTACATCGTATTGGATCTGGTGCAGCTTTTTCTAAACAGCCTGAATACTTGTGCCTCAAAACAGCATTCGGAAGGTCCTGTGATACCCGTACCACTTGTAGTGGATGTGTATACGAAATTTCAACAAAGTCTTCTTTCTTTTTGATAATCAGTGAGTTTAATCGTATGAAAAATCTGTACCAAACAGCTGATTCAGAAATAGAAAAGTTGAAATATAAAACGCTAATTACTAATATTATTATTCCAAAACTTGACGAAATGCTTACCTGTATTAAGAACACTTATGGGGAAGCTATGTTTCGCGATTACGAAAATTTGATAAAGGAGTATACCTGATGAATGCAGAATCCCATTTCATTGTTGGAACGTCAGCAGTAAAAACTATTGTTGCAGCCGAAACAGTTGATTTTGAAACAGTTAAAAGAGCAAGGGGACTATTTGAAGAATACAAAAGTTACGGTATCATTTATGATTGTACATTTGATGATACAAAATGGAACACAACCGATGAATATAGTCGCATTACGTTGAATTTTAATTTTAACAAAGTCAGCTATAAGCGGTGGTATCAAGAATATTTTAATCTCACATTTGACGAATTTCAGAGCTTTATTAAAGCCTTTTATGTTCTTTCGTTCGGTCAAAATGTATTACATACGTTCCAAACATCCTTGAATGACTTAAAAAGACTGTTTCGCACAGATCCAGAAAAAATTTATGGCGCCAATATAGATTTAAAAATTGCAGTTCCTAGCATCTGCATTAACTTTTTTTCTTCCTTTTCCGATCATAATGAAAAATTGGATCAACTTGCGGAAGCAATTGAACAGTATTTTTTTATATGTCAAAATCGCTATTCTGGGCAACGCCTATTAGCAGAATTTGACTCGTACCTATTATTTGATGATGTTATTAAACGTTTTTGGAAAGAATGCACAAATGAAGAAATGAGGTTATTTTATTTTCCACTATATCTTTGGTGGCAGATAACAGGCATTGTTCCAATGCGCCCGCGCGAATTTATTCTAACAGAACGAAACTGTCTCTCAAAAGACGATTCTGGCTGGTATTTACGCCTCCGAAAGAATCACTTGAAGGGTTCCAAGCATGATGTTCACTATGCAATTGCAGAAGATTATTTTACAGTCACATACCAGATTCCAGACGGCCTTGCCAACGAAATTACCTGGTATATAAAAGCAACAGAAGAGTATGAGAGAAACGATCTAAATACTCTTTTTGTAACAGATCCTCATTATCATAAATGGGAACAGAAAAAGCACAAGAATAGCCGATTTTTGACCTACATCAATTTGAATACAATTTTGCGCTATTTTTATGCTGAAGTGATTGCAGGTCTTTATGATATAAAAGTAGTGGATAAAGGTTCACATATTTCTATAAATGACGGCTCAGAACTGGAATATATTCATCTTGGCGATACAAGGCATCTTTCAATGATTAATCTTATGAGTCAGGGTGGAACACCACAGTTGGCAATGTTTCTTGCAGGACATGACAGTGAAGAAATGTCCATGCATTATGCATCTAACATCTCAAAAATGATCGAATGTCGTACTTATAAGCAATATAGAGAAATGACAAAGGGAACTGCATTGTATTCTTATAGCAAAAATCCGATATTGCCAATGCCCAAAAGTGATGGCATTCAACTTCATGATGGTGGATATTGTTATTCCTTTCAGTATGCAGACGGTTCTGTTGAAGATTGCTTAAAAGCAATTGGACCAGATGGTGAAATTGGATATTGTCCCGTCTGTGTACATTATCGTGCAAAGGGTGTAAGCCGATTTGGTGTTGATTCTATCTATGCACGAGCTGTAACGGAACGATGTCGAGAACTGATCACGGCTGTCAATAATTTAAGGAAAGAAAAAGGAAACCCAGAAACAATTGGGGAAATGATGCTTAAATTAAAAGATGCATCTTTGTCCTATCAACAGTACTTATTTGAAAAAAAAAGAATGGAGGAACTCAATGGGGAGAAATAAACTGATTGAAGACGAAAAATTACTGGATCTATTTGATAATTTTCTCTTGGAGGTATGTGGAGGAAATCCAAATGCCTTCCGATATTCTGATTTTTCCAATTATGTTAACGATCATGGATATGTCAATATTACACCAAGACTATTAAGAAGAAATGAGGCACTTCGCACACATATTGCAGAATTGCCAGGTAATGAATCAGAGGAAGATTTTCAAAAGGTTCTTGCTTTTAAAACACTGGATGTTGATCTTATTTGCTCAAAAAGTAGCAGCTCCGAATATCTACGCAGTGTATTAACGCAGACAAACAGCTATTACCGTTCACTCTACGAATATGCAGTTGCTATTACAAAGGAAAATCAAAAATTAAAGAAAGAACTTGAACGGGCAAAGCTCGCAAAGAAAGATGCTTCGCAGAAAACACAAGATATGCAGCAGACTTATAAAGAGGGAAAAAGTATGATCACTGAACTTCAAGATGAAAACAAAAAACTTCGAGAAGTTATTGATATATATGTGTATCCAGAGATTGCCAATGAGCTGCTCAGACGAAAAGGACTATTAAAAGGAAACAGTGAATATGTAGATCCAAATGCAATTGATAAAAACTTGATTACAGCAAATACTCAATTAAAAGAAAAATCGAAAGGAAGCATTAGACAGGCAAAATCAGGCAGTAGTGCAGTGATTGATCTGTTTAACAAGCTTGGAAACTGATATGGCAGTAAGTTTTAAAGGAAAAACTTTTAAAGAAATCAATCCGGATGGAGCAGCAATGTTGCGTCCCGATTTAAATCCTGGATTAGATATTGAAACACTTCCTGCTACGAGTAAAAAGGTCGGTGTGTTTTGTTGTTTAAAAAATCCAAAGCATATTTTTTCAAAACGGATTTGTAAGATGACATCCCCAAGAGACGGGCATAACTGTGGCTGTAAATATTGCGGACCATATCGTTCAGAAACCTTTCCAGGAGAAACCGACTTTTTTACAGAAGTACCAGAAGCTAAGGAAATGTGGGATTATTCAAAAGAGGAAAATCAGAAATATGATCCTACAAAATTGTTTTCAGCCAGCAATAATAGAGTATATTTTACATGCAAAAGAGGGCATTCCGAGTTACGAAAAATTCATGATTTTGCCAGATCTCCTGAATGCCAGACTTGCAAAAAATATTATATTTATCAGGATGACTTGCTCCTTACATTTTGGAATGAAAAGAGAAATACAGCAGATGGATTAGATCCTTATACAATTATATTAACTGGTGGAGACAATATTCATTTATCGTGTCCAAATTGTCATTATCGTTGGCAATGGCGTACTTCACTCTGGAGTGAACGTAGATATTGCCCACATTGTGGATATGATGGTTCTGAGGGCAGCGTAGAAAAGAATCAAAAAATGGTTCAAGAGTTGTTTCATATTCAAACGCTGGCAGATTTGAATCCAATCGCAACCCGAACATGGGATAAAGAAGCAAATGGTGATATAATTCCAGAGGAAATAAAAGCAAAGGCAAACACTTTATATAGTTTTATCTGTTCTGCTAAGGGACATCATTACAGAAATCGTCCAGATTACATGTATGATAAAAAAGGAAATCCACGCGAATCTTGCCCTCGGTGTACTGAAGAACAGAAAATAGAGAAAACGTCTGCGGCAAGATCTGCGATTCGCATTTTATTACCCAGTATGGTAAAGCAAATGATTTCTCAAGCAACTGAAAAACAATCTTCTTCTAAGTTTAATGTCTCAGTTGCTTCAAATCCATATCTTATGAAATTTTGGGATAAAGACCGAAACACAATTGATCCTCATATGGTTTCGGCGTTTGATTCTCGTGAAGCTTTTTGGAGATGTAAAATTTGTAATTATGGTTGGGTACAGACGATAGAAAATCGAAATACTGCCAAAAAAGGAAAATGCCCTTGTCATGAGATGCAGAGAGTGACATCGGATGAGGTATATCCAGGTTATTTCCATTCTTTCGGTGAATTGAATCCGCAGATCGCGCCACTATTTAATGATAAATTGAATAATGGAATAACGCCATACAACGTAGCACGGCTATCCACTCAGTCTGTTTACCTAAATTGTCCTATAGATCCGGATCATCCACCGTTTTTGATTGTTGTAAATGCAATACCATCCAACCCACCATTCGGTTGCCCAATTTGCACACAACAGGCAAGCGATTCCTACAATCTGGTACTTCAAGTGCCAGTCTCTACTGCTATGTGGAATCCATCTAATAAATTAAGAATTGCTGATGCGAGAACCTACATGTCTGAATCTGTAAAATTTATCTGTGAAAAAGGGCACCATTTTTCAAGAGCAATCCGCACGTTTGTAAAAGATCAGTCATGCCCGTATTGTATGCTTGATTCTGTCGCAAAACATCCTGAAATGATGCGGTTTTGGGATTTTTATAAAAATAGCAATCAGAATCCAGACATTCTTTCTGTTCGCTCTTCAGAACATGCAAATTGGCTCTGTCCGCAATGCGGTTACTCATGGAATACTGAAATCAATACCAGATTTATTTCAAGAGGTACATGTCCATGCTGTGAAGAAAAAGTTGTTTTTCAATCTGGTGTTAATGATTTACTTTCATTGTTACCACAAGCAGCCCTTGATATTTTACCGGAAGATAATCCTAATCTGGATCTTTTGTCAATTCCAATTCGGAATGATGTTTTTATTAATTGGGATTGCCATATATGTCATTACAAATGGACAACATCCTCTAATGGACGTACTACAAAAGATAACACTAAAAATTATCGGTTGCGTACTTGTCCAGTATGTGCAGGTATTAGACGAACCGTAAGTTATTATATTGAACATTATCCAGAAATTTTTGATGATTATAATGAGGAAGAAAATGGAAAACCTTTTTCTACAATTGATGATGCTGAAATAAAAGAGCAATTCTGGTGGACCTGCAAAAATGAAAATTGTCTTGAAACATATCAGGCAACAATACATAAGAAGATTTCTACAAGAAATTCTTTTCCAAAAGGTTGTCCTTACTGTGCAGGTAAAGATGTCTTGCGAGAAAAAAGTTTTGCAGCTCTGCATCCAGAACTTATGGATGAATATGACCCGAATAATCAATTCGATCCATTTAAGGTGACTGAACATTCTACTAGAACTGCAAATTGGATATGTCGTAATAATCCAGATCATATGTGGCCTTCTACTTTCTATGAAAGAGCATTGGGATACAAACGTTGTCCTATATGTGAACCACACCCAAAGTACAAAATAATGTTATATGAGGTGTTTCCTGATTTGGAAAGGTATTATGCAAAAGAAAATACAAGATCTTTTAACACCTATGCATTACAGTCCAATGAAGCTCCATTATGGACCTGTGATAATGGACATACCTATCCAAACTCTGTATTCCGACTTTCACAACATGGCAGTTTTTATTGTCCACTCTGTGAGGGGATTGCAGTAGTTGCTGAGATAAATTCTGTAGCTGCTAAGCGAAAGGATATCGTAGATCAGTGGTCATATAAAAATGATTTATTACCAGATGAGGTTTATTATAATACATCATCTCCTGTATTATGGGATTGTCCGATTTGCTCTGGAACTTATGCATTCCCAGTAAGCGATAAAAAAGAGGGAAATATGAGTTGTCCTTATTGTACCGGCAGAAGAGTACTTCAGGCATTCAACGAGATTCCTTCTTGGCTAAAAAAAGAATATTCTACACAAAACGAATTACCAGTATCGGAATACCCAGTCAACTCAGCACACGCAGTTCTGTGGACGTGTCCAACTTGTCACGGTGACTATCGGTGTCGGATTCGTGACCGTGAGCTAGATGATGATTCATGCCCGTTCTGTCGTGGCAGGAAAGTTTTACCAGGTTTTAATTCATTACCTGATCTTGCTCCTGAGTTGATTGGTGAATGGTCAGCTTCCAATCCAGATTTACCGTCTGAATATACACGAACTTCACCTCATAGGGCTCTGTGGACGTGTCCAACTTGTCACGGTGACTATCGGTATCGGATTCGTGATCGTGAACTAGATGACGATTCCTGCCCGTTCTGCCGCGGTAAGAAAGTTTTACCAGGTTTTAATTCATTACCTGATCTTGCTCCTGAGTTGATTGGTGAATGGTCAGCTTCCAATCCAGATTTACCGTCTGAATATACACGAACTTCACCTCATAGGGCTCTGTGGACATGCCCAATTTGCCATGGCGACTATCAATATCGGATATGTGACCGTGAGCTAAATGACGATTCATGCCCGTATTGTAGACACGAGAAGTTACTTTCAGGATTTAATTCATTACAAGAGACTGATCCTGAGCTAGCTAGTCAATGGTCAACTGCGAATTCTGATTTGCCATCCGAGTATTTGCGTTCCTCGCGCCATAAAGCATTGTGGACGTGCCCAATTTGCCATGGCGACTATCAATATCGGATATGTGACCGAGAGCTAAATGATGATTCATGCCCGTATTGTAGACACGAGAAGTTACTTTCAGGATTTAATTCATTACAAGAGACTGATCCTGAGCTAGCTAGTCAATGGTCAACTGCGAATTCTGATTTGCCATCTGAGTACTTACGTTCTTCATCTCATAAAGCAATTTGGACGTGTCCGACTTGCCATGGCGACTATCAATACTGGATATGTGATCGCGAGTTAGATTACGATTCCTGTCCGTTCTGTCGTGATAAGAAAGTTTTACCTGGTTTTAATTCATTGGCTGATCTTACTCCTGAGTTAGTTAAAGAATGGTCAAGCGATAACCCTGATTTACCATCCGAATATTTGCGTTCCTCGCGCCATAAAGCATTGTGGACATGCCCGACTTGCCATGGTGATTATCAATATCGGATATGTGACCGTGAGTTGGATGACAAGTCTTGTCCATACTGTTGCGACAAAAAAATTCTCCCAGGATACAACTCATTTAAAGTTCGCCATCCTGAAGAAATGGAAGAGTGGGACGAATTAGGAAATTATCTGCTTGCAGATCCTGACTCCATTCTGAGCAGTTACAACAAAATAATTTGGTGGAATTGTCCGAAAAATCATCAATACAGCATGTCTCCCAAAAAGAAACTATATTATCGTATGAGAGGTCAAGAACCTTGCCCCTACTGCAAGGGAAGGCGTCGAAATCTTAGCCATTTCTTTTAATCACTAAGAGCCACACTGATTGCAACATGGCAACCGTTGTGGCTCTTATAAAGTGCATTTTTAATGCTTTACTTAAAAAATGAATTTTACTTTACTCTGAAAATATTCAAACTCACATGTAAAAAATAAAGTGCACTTTTTTGAAGAGAAGTTCAAAAATGAATTTTACTTATTATAAATAAAGTGCACTTTTTCAACTTTTTTCAAAAAAATTTTTTTTACTTATACCGTTTTATACCGTTTTTTACTTATACCGTTAATCTCTAAGCTTTACCGCATTTCTTGCACCGCGTCGTCTATCATCTTCAAGAGCAGCGTAGTGCTTTTTGGTTGTATTTACATCGTTATGTCCAAGAACATCTGCCACCAAATAAATATCGCCAGTTTCGCGATATAAATTTGTTCCGTAGGTACTGCGCAGCTTATGAGGTGTGATATGTTTGACTGTCGTAACAGTTTGAGCATATTTTTTTACGAGCTTTTCAACAGCTCTTACACTGATTCGTTTTTTTTGAAGTGATAAAAACAAAGCTTCCTCATGACCAGCTACAGCCTCTGTTTTTTTACGTTCTTCAATGTATGAAAGAAGAGCGCTTTCAACTTCATCTCCAAAATAAACAACAACCTCCTTACCGCCTTTTCTATGAATGCGAATACCATCATTTTTAAAATCAACGTCATCAATATTTAGTCCTACGCATTCCGATACGCGGATGCCTGTTCCAAGCATTAATGTAAGCAGCGCTACATCACGCAATTTTGTCCTGTCATGGAAACGTTGTTCTCGCTCAGATAGTTTATCACCATTTTCTGCCTGATCGAGCAGCAATGCCACTTCATCGATATCCAGCCTTGTAATTGCCTTATCATGTACCTTTGGCATAGTTACAAGATCAACAGGGTTATACATAATATCTTCATGCTGAATAAAATATCGATAGAAAGAGCGAAGAGAAGCAAGCTTTCGTTTTAATCCTAATTCATGATTTGTTTTTGTATTATTGCTTCCTTCATTTTGTGGATCCGTATATGCCTGCAAATATTCCAGATATTCCTCAATATCAGTGGGACGAAGCTTCTCCAAATCGTCTAATGTAATATCACGAATTTCCTTTTGAGCAAAAATAGGATTATTTTCATGCAAATATGAAAAAAATACATTTAAATCGTATGCATAAGCAATTCGGGTGCGCGATTCTGTATGAGGCTGGATACCACGAAAATAATCCTTTGCATAGGGTGGAAGAGTACTGATTAGCATTCGCAGGCGGTATGTATTATCAATATCAATCTGCTCACTGTATGAATTAACTCCCATTTACAATTCACCTCCTGTCTGATCTGCCTTTGAAGAATTTATTGTTTTTTCCTGCATTTTGCTGTTTTTGATCAGCTGTTTTACGTCCATATGTGTGCGTGCAGCTGTCCAGTCATCAATATTGCCATTTTCAATAGCATGAAAAAAGCGATCCTTGGCATCTGGATAGATAGATGTTAATTGTTTCATAAGTGGCTTCATATCACTTCTTGCAGAATGACCGTCACGTGGACATAGATTTTTAATAATGGGAAGCTGATATTGCTGTGCGAAGTTTTTAATTTCACCCTCGCTTACATAAATAAGTGGACGAATTACAGCAATTTGACTATCATCATATGCAGTATATGGTGATACGGCATAAAAACGCCCCTCAAACAGCATAGACATCATCATTGTATATATAATATCTTCTTTATGGTGACCAAGAGCCAGCTTGGTACAGCCAAGTTCTAATGCTTTTGAAATCAGTGCACCACGACGAAGATTCGCACAAAAAGAGCAAGATCCATTTGGATTTTCAGGATGAAATACAATATCTTTTATTTGCGTATGACAAATAAAAAATGGAAGGTCAAGTTCATCACAAAGCCTCTGAACAGGCGTAAAATCCATTCCAAAGCCAATATCAATAGTAATTGCACAAATGGTAAAAGGAGCGGGATAGAAGCGTTTGAGGCCTGCTAGCGCATATAATAATGCCAGACTATCTTTTCCACCAGAGACTGCCACTGCAATTTTATCTCCATCTTCAATTAAATTATATTCATCTGCTGCCTGACGTACATAGCGGTATAATTTTTGTAATTTCATAATTATATGTCTTACCTTTCATAGATTCCAATACGATGATTTTATCACAAAAAGAGATGGGCGTAAAGAAATTTACCGTTGCCGCGCTTTTTGTTTTGTGGTAGACTATACATTTGTGAGAGATTGACGTTTAAAAATGACAATCTACGACGATGCAAGTCTTACTAAAGGAGGAAGTTAAAGATTATGCTTAACAAAATAGCAAAACGGATAATACTGCTTTTATGTACGATCACTGTTGTTGGAGTTTTATCTGGCTGCACTGAAACAATTCTTTCTCAAAATGGTCCAACCGCCATTTTTGTCGCAGGAAAATTAGATTCTGATAATACATTTTCCAAATCTGTGAATTGGCTGGAGAATACTTTTTCCAAATTCGAAAATCTGGCAAAACATGGAGCAGAAGAGAAGTCATCAACATTTGTGATTCCAGATCAGTATCAAGTACTCTTAATTGGCAGTGATAGACGTGATGGTTCCTGGAATGGAAATTCTGACGTAATGATTTTAGCTTCATTAAATCGAAACAAGAAGACAATTTCTTTCATTTCATTTATGCGTGATACTGGTGTAAATGTTCCAAATGTTGGATATGGAAAACTTAATTGTTCTTTTGCCAAAGGTGGAGCAAAGCTGTTACAAAGCACACTTGAATCAAATTTTCAAATCTCGATTGATAATTACATCGCAACTGATTTTGTCAGCATGGCCGATATAATTGATTTATTCGGGGGCGTTGATCTTGATATAACAGATGCAGAGATTCCAGTAATCAATGGTTATATCAATGAAATGGCAACATTGAGAGGATTTGATCCGTCAGAATATCAGCTTTCAGCGGCTGGAACATTACATTTAAATGGTTTGCAGGCAGTTGGATATATGCGTGATCGTTATGTAGGAAGCAACGATTTTCAGAGAACCGAACGCCAAAGAATTGTTCTGCAAAAACTTCTTGAAAAGCTTAAAACCATGAATGCATTAGAAATATTGAAATTAGGTTCATCAATGACAAACTTGTCAATTCAGCATAATTTTACAGCTGAGCAAATCGCTGGATTGGCCGCACTTGCTTTGGAATGCAGAAATTATACAGTGGTAATGGATCGTATTCCTTATGACGGATTATATACTTCAAATGGAGAAAATCTGGATCCTGTATGGCCAGAAACCATTGAAAAACTGCATGCAACAATTTATTAAAACAACGAGTAAAATGATGGTAGGTTTTAGACCATCATTTTACTTTCAGGCGTATTTATTCGTTAAACTAGGGTTTCGCGAATAAATTAATATATCTCTTATTTCACCCCAAAATCAAAAAAATGTTTGTTTTCTCAGCGAACACATTTTCGCAAACTTTTGTTTGCATTTTCTTCTGATTTGTGCTATACTACTTTCAAGTATAAATCAATGCTTATCAATATATGATTAATAACTTAGCTTGAAAAAGGAGGACTTATTTATGACATATGGAAAAATCACAAATAAGCAGCGTGAAGTACTAGAATATTTAAAACAACAGGTTCTGCAGAAAGGTTATCCGCCGTCTGTACGTGAAATCTGTGATGCTGTCGGATTAAAATCTACATCTTCCGTTCATGCCCATCTTGAATCACTTGAGAGAAATGGTTACATCCGCAAGGATCCAACAAAACCTAGAGCAATTGAAATTGTTGATGATGGCTTTAATCTTGTTCGCACAGAGACTGTCTATATTCCTGAGGTTGGAAAAGTCGCTGCCGGACAGCCGATTCTTGCCATTGAAAATATCGATGCCTATTTACCATTCCCGGCATATATGATTCCACAGGGAAAGGAGGTTTTTGTGCTGACTGTTAAGGGTGACAGCATGGTTGAAGCAGGTATTTTTGATGGTGATAAGCTTGTTGTCGCTAAGCAAAGTACCGCACAAAATGGTGAAATTGTCGTTGCACTTGTAGATGATTCTGCTACTGTTAAAACTTTTTATAAAGAAGATGGTCATTATCGTTTACAACCTCAAAACAGCTCTATGGAACCTATTATCGTTGATAATGTTGAGATCATAGGAAAGGTAATCAGTCTGTTCCGTCCAAAGATTGTTTCTTAAAAGCTAAAAAGACCGTATCCTTAGAGACTTTTCTCCAAAGATACGGTCTTTTTGTGCTGTAAATTATAAAGCGGCCTCTTTAATGCCAAGCTGTTCCTTTGACACTGAGATTGCATCTCTCCAAAGACGCTCAAGATCATAGAATAAACGATCTTCCTTATTGAATATATGAACAATAATATCGCCAAAGTCAAGCAGTACCCAACCAGATTCTGATTTTCCTTCAATACGGCAGTGATTGCCATTTTTCATCATCTGCTCTTCTACATTATCAGCAATTGCCTGCAGCTGATTGTTATTCTCAGCATCTGCAATCACAAAATAGTCTGCCATAACAGAAATACCGCTGATATCAAGAACACTGATTCGGCTTCCTTTTTTATCCTCAATTGCATTGTAAATCAATGCTGCCTTTTGCTTTACTTCCATAAGTCAGTTCCTTTCTGTTTCATTTTCTACGTCTTTTTCACCACACAGCGCACGATAATAATCACAGGACTTTTTTGTCAGGCTGTCAATCGGAACTTTTTTTGACTTCAGATAACGAAGCGTCTGATCCATAATTTCGTAAACGGTGCGATCAATATCAATAAACGCCATTTGACGCAGTTTGGACAGGTTTGACGCTTTATTTCTCCTTGGTTCAATATAGTCAGCAACAAAAACAATCTTCTCAAGAAGACTCATTGCCGGACGTCCTGTAGTGTGATTCTCAATAGCATTTAAAATATCCTGATCTTTAATCCTATAATGGTCAGCTGCAATAAAAGCGCCAAGCTTTGCATGAAGAAGAGATGGGCTTTGTTCTTGTGCCTTTGTGATCGGAATATTGTTGCGTTTGCATTTATCAAGTTTAATATCATCCGGGATACATTTTGCACAGTCATGAAGAAGACCCGCTAATTCTGCCTTGTGAAGATCTTCTCCATAACGCATTGCAAGACAAACAGATGTGTATGCAACACCAATGGTGTGCTCAAAGCGGTCTTCATCCATCTTCTTTTTCAAGCGTCTTCGGATGTAAAGAATTTCATCATTAACCATAAAATGGATCCTCCCGTATATTATGATGTTTGGGTCAAAAGGTATTTTGCCCCAAACTGATATCCACGAATTGCTCCGTTGCTATGCAACTTTCGCAATTCTAAAAACATTCGGATTCGCTGATTTTCCTTGAAAATCGCTGCATCCTCATGTTTTTGCGGGTCCCAAGCTCAAAAACCTAATCGTGCAAGCACGAACGGCTTTTGGAGCTTTTGACCCTGGTATCATATTATTATTTTGGAAGAACGATCTTTCTCTTCTTCTCTTCTTTTGCCGGGCGATACAGTACGATCATCTTTCCGATTACCTGTACAACTTCTGCGCGTGTACGCTCTGCTAATACCTCAGCAATAGAAGAACCATCATCAAAACAGTTCTTCAATACATGAATCTTAATCAGTTCACGTGCTTCTAATGCTTCGTCTACTGATCTGGTAATTTCTGGTGTCAGGCTGGACTTTCCAATCTGAAGGATCGCAGACTGATCCATAGCCAGACTCTTTAAATATGCTCTCTGCTTACTTGTCATTTAAAGTCTCCTTTTTCTTTACTCGTGATAATAATCAAAGTGCTGACCATACATCTTAACAGTATCGCCATCTTCGATTCCAAGATCCTCAAGCTCCTTTAAGATTCCTGTCTCCTTTAAGAAGCGCTGGAAGAAAGTAAATCCCTTCTCGGAATCTAAGTTTGTATAGCCAAGCATCTTTTCAATACGAGGTCCTTCAACTGTAAATAAATGTTCATCTGTTTTTTCTACTGTATAAGGAAGATTGCTTCCAAGATCGTATTCCGGAACATATTCCTTTTCATAAACAGTCGGTTCTGGATCCATTGTAGACAGAATCTGCCATACATGGTATAAAAGCTCTTTTAAGCCCTGATTTGAAGCTGCTGAAACTGGAAATACCTTTAAGCCTTCTGGTTCAAAAGTATTCTTTAAACGCTCAATAGGATCTTCATCGCCATCTTCTGTCTGAATAACGTCAACCTTATTGGCAGCAATGACAGCCGGTTTCTTTAACAGCTCTGGATCATATGATGCTAATTCATTCTGAATGGTACGAATATCTTCAACTGGATCGCGGCCTTCAGTGGAGGCTGCATCTACTACATGAATGAGTACTTTTGTACGCTGAATATGTTTTAAGAACTGGAAGCCAAGGCCGATTCCTTCTGAAGCACCCTCAATAAGACCAGGAATGTCAGCAAGTGCAAAACCGTTTGTACCCTCAAGGTCTACAATTCCTACATACGGATCAAGCGTAGTAAAATGGTAATTTGCAATCTTTGGCTTTGCATTTGTTACCATTGATAAAATGGTAGATTTTCCAACATTCGGATATCCAACAAGTCCGACATCTGCGATAACCTTTAACTCTAAGCGAACCCAAAGCTCCATAGCCGGCTGACCTGGCTTTGCAAACTTAGGAACCTGCATGGTAGGTGTGGCAAAATGCATATTTCCGGCACCGCCTCTTCCACCTTTTAAAATTACTTCACGCATATTTTTTCCAGACATATCGGCAATAATCTTTCCGCTTGCATCGTCACGAATGATTGTTCCTTCTGGAACCTTTACAATCAAATCCTGTCCGTCTGCACCATGAGAGCGGCGTTTCTTTCCGTCCTCTCCAGACTGCGCAATATATTTGCGTACATGACGAAAGTCATTTAATGTATTCAGACCCTTATCTACTTCAAAAATAATGTCTCCGCCTCTTCCGCCGTCGCCGCCATCAGGACCGCCGGCAGCAACAAAAAGCTCACGACGAAAGCTTACATGTCCATCGCCACCCTTACCGGATTTAATGAATATTCTGGCACTATCTATCATAAATACGTTACCAATGCCTTTCTTTTGATTTTCTTTTTATATATTGTTGCTTTTTTTCTTATTTTTATCTACATTACCCAAAAGAGACCGTTGCGAACGGCAACGGTCTCTCCTCGTTTCATACTATTAATCTTACTCAGCCTTTGGATAAACAGAAACCTGCTTCTTATCCTTGCCCTTTCTCTCGAAACGGACAACTCCATCAACCTTCGCAAATAAAGTATCGTCTCCGCCGATACCTACATTGTTACCTGGATGGATATGGGTTCCACGCTGTCTGTAAAGAATGTTTCCAGCTAAAACGAACTGTCCATCTGCTCTCTTTGCACCAAGTCTCTTGGACTCGGAATCACGGCCGTTCTTTGTAGAACCAACACCCTTCTTATGTGCAAATAACTGAAGATTCATCTTGAACATGATTTACACCTCCCTGAATCGGATTTTAATATACTTCTTACCATACTCCTCGGCAATACTTGTCAAACCAAGTACCATCGAGTCCAACAATAGTCTGGAATCCTTCCCGACACCATGAGGAAACGAAACAGCAAGACTGCCAGTTTTCTCATCTATCTCACCGGAGAATGTATCATCCGTAAATTGCTCAATAGAATTTACGGCATTTTGCGCTAAAACGGAAACCGCTGCACAAATGATATCCTGCCCGTGCTCTGCATAGCCGGCATGTCCTTTTATAGAAAAACCAACATACGCTTTGGAAGCATCCCGGATAATCTCTACCTGAATCATTGATTAAGCGTTGATCTTCTCAATCTTTAACTCAGTATAGGACTGTCTGTGACCATTCTTCTTGTGATAGCCGGTCTTTCTCTTGTACTTGTATACAATAACCTTCTTAGCACGGCCCTCGCCCATAACAGTTGCGCTTACAGTTGCTCCAGCAACAGTCGGGGTACCAATGATCATCTCACCATTGTTTACAGCTAAAACCTGATCAAAGTTGTAGGTCTGTCCAGCTTCTACTCCAAGCTTCTCAACGCGAATGACATCGCCTTCTGCTACCTTGTACTGCTTGCCACCAGTTGCAATAATTGCGTACATATAGCACCTCCTAGATAATTACTCGCCAAGTACGGTGTCTGCTAAATTGCAGAGCTTAAACCTCATTGTGCGGCACACGAATAGTACTTTAACATATCTTTAATTGTTTGTCAAGTGGCTCTCTTATTTTTTTTCGCGTAATTTCAACAAGACCAAGTGCTGTGATATCAACGATTCTTGTATGCACAGGATCTTTACGTGCAAGAAGAGAAAGTTCTTCCATCAGTGCCTCTTCAAGTGCGTGATCAGTCATGTTAATAAAATCTACAAGAATCATACCCGATAAATTCCTGAGCCGCAGCTGATATAAAATCTCCTTTGCTGCTTCTAAATTAATGCGGTAAAAATAAGAATCCTGATTTTCCTTTTTGCGTCCTGATGCAATTGCTTTTCCTGTATTAACATCTATTGCTACAAGCGCTTCCGTCTGTTCAATAATTAAGTAGGCGCCTGATGACAGATATACCTTACTTTTTAATGCCTTTTCAATAGTAGTATCCAAGTTGTAACATTTTCGCATAGGATATGAAGAATCCTGATAAAGCGAATAAGTTAATCCCTCACTTCCTTTACATTCATCCAAGGCATTTTTTACTTCGTTTAAAAGTTCTTCATTATCACAGACAATTGATTCTAAGCCATTTAAAGAAGTATCACGGATGGCACTTATATAGGCTGGAAGCGGCTGCCAAAGCAAGCTTCCACTACTGCGAAAAGCTGCTGTTGACAGTACAGTCTGAAGCTGCCTGCAGCAGACTGATATTTCATCTAGTACAAGATCAGATGATACCTCTGCCGCGTTTGTGCGTACCATCACAGATAATGAAAAGCCCCTAAGACTTACAGCTTCAAAAAGCTGCTTTACTTCTTCAAGAGCCTCTGCCTCCTCAGAAATCTTTTCACGAAATGTAGCCTCTGTAATCTTTCTCGACAAAAGAATCTTTGTCTTTGGCTGTTTTCCTGCCGGCTCCATCATAACGACACAATATCGTCCTCCAATTTGAAGAGCAGAACCAGCACCAGGTTCCTTTGTCTTTAGCGCTTCCTTTGTCACCTGTACAACAATCTCATCGCCTTGTGTAATCATTCCCTCACGCTTACATGAGACAGCAACAGGCAGCGGATTTTCTTTTAGTGAATAATAAAGCTTCTGATCACCCGCAGACAAAAATGCACCGCTAATGCTTGGCACTATATGATCTACCTTTGCCAGATAAATACGTCCTAAAAATGCAGGTACACGCTCGTCCACACTGCATTCTATAATACGCCCATCATCCCAGAGGGCCGTCAGCACACGGTCCCCCTGCATAGAAAGAAGTCGGCGGCTCATAATACGTTTCCCATCTCGCGAAGCGGCACAAACTGCGGTGTTATAATGCAGTCTGGCGCAGAGACTGCCGTATTAGTATAAGTCTCAAGGCGGCAAATTGAAATGTCTCCAGGATTCCAGGAAAGACCAGTCTGCTCATGATATGCCTTTAATACAAGTTCAGGCTTTAAATTATCGGTGCTTCCAGTTGATACCTGCAAAAAGATTGCCGGACCGTCTCCTGTCTCACTTTTTTCCTGTAAACAAAAATCATAAATCAGCGGACGAATATCCATTTCGCGAGTGCCTTTTTTTGTTTCCTTAATAATTACAATAGATTCCTGCTGTAAAAACTCTTCAAAGCCTTTTAAATAAGCAGCAGATGTCATGCCAAACGTATCAAGCGGTGTGTGTTTCTCTCGAAATGTCAGGCAATAATCTGCAGCAGCCACACAGCTCATCGCGTTTTTAGCATCATCTGGCAATACACGATAGTCAATAATCTCCATTCCCGGAACCATAACTTCATTGAGACGCGCCAGCATTTCCTTAGAGGAACCGCTTGAATTAACCTCAAGATCAGCATACTCACCGCAGCTTGTAATGCCTACACCAAGAGGAGCCGCAAAAGATAAAATAGGATGCGGATTGTAACCCTGTGTATAGGCAAGATCTACATCTGCACGGCGAAGCGCCTTCTGAAAATAACGCATTATATCAAGATGTCCGATATAGATCATCTTTCCGTATTTAGCAAACTGAATTCTGATTTTCAAAGCAGACACCTCCTCCAAAACGCTTTGCTCCGCAGCCGGAACAGGACTGGCGGCAATTCGGCGTAATCTTCTCCTGCATTGCACGCTCCCATTCTCTCTTATAAAATGCCTTTGTCACGCCAGTATCAATGAAATCCCACGGGAATACCTCATCAAGACTGCGCTCTCTTGTATTATAAAAATCAATTGATAAGCCGCATTTTTCAAAAGCAGCTGTCCAAATCTCATAGTGGAATGTTTCTCCCCATGCATCATACAGTGCACCCATCTTATAGGCTGTCTCAATGGCATCAGCCACTTTTCTGTCACCGCGTGCCAAAACACCCTCGAGAACTGTTACATATGCTTCATGCCAGTTGTACTTGAGGCTCTTTTGGTTATGCTGCTGCTTCATTGTGTGATTTACAATTCTTGCGCGTCCCAAGTAATCCTCAGGAGAATACATTCTTGCCCACTGGAATGGTGTACATGGCTTTGGAACAAAGAAAGATGTACTCATGGTAATCTGACATTTTCCATTTCTTCTTTCCTTTGGGATCTCATAATAAGCCTCTGCCATGCGCTCTGCAAGCTCTGGTATACCCTTCATATCCTCTTCTGTCTCAGTTGGCAGTCCAAGCATAAAATACAGCTTTACATGACTCCAGCCGCCCTCAAAAGCTTCTCTTGCACCCTGAAGAATTACCTCCTCAGTCAAGCCCTTGTTTATTACATCACGAAGACGCTGTGTACCTGCCTCTGGTGCAAATGTAAGACTGCTTTTTTTGACATCCTGCACCTTACTCATAACATCAAGTGAAAATGCATCAATACGAAGAGACGGCAAAGAAATATTGATTTTTCGCTTGCTGCATTCTTCAATTAAGAAATTTACAAGCTCAGGCAGCTTTGAGTAGTCACTAGAGCTTAATGAGCTTAATGAAATCTCATCATAACCGGTATTATGAAGCATTGTAACTGCAAGCTGCTTCAGACGCTCTACATCACGCTCACGCACAGGACGGTAAACCATACCAGCCTGGCAGAAACGACAGCCTCTGATACAGCCTCGCTGAATCTCTAACACAACACGATCCTGCACAGCACGAATATGAGGCACAAGCGGTCTTTCCGGATAGACTGCACTTGTCATATCGAGTACAATTTCCTTGCGTACTGTTTTTGGCACATCATCGTAGATTGGTGTCATTGCATCAATAGTTCCATCTTCCTTGTAGGTGACATCGTATAAAGAAGGTACATATATGCCAGGAATTTTAGCTGCCTCATGTAAAAAGTCTTCCCTTGAGCCGCCTTCTGCGCGCCACTTTTTATAAAGATCAAGAAGTGCACGATACTGAGTCTCACCCTCTCCCATATAGAAAAGGTCAAAGAATGGAGCAATTGGTTCTGGATTATAAGTACATGGTCCTCCTCCAATTACAAACGGATCATTAATATCACGGTCAGCGCTTCTAAGCGCAATACCACTTAAATCCAAAATCTGCAGGATATTTGTGTAGCACATCTCATATTGAAGTGTGATTCCAAGAAAATCAAAACTCTTTACCGGTTCCTGCGATTCTACTGCAAACAGCTTTATGTCTTGTTCTCTCATCATTTTATCAAGATCAATCCATGGAGAATACACACGGTCACAATATGTATCCTCAAAACGGTTAAACATATCATATAGAATCTGGATTCCAAGATGAGACATACCAATCTCGTAAACATCCGGAAAACACATACAGAAGGATACCTCTGCCTTTGATTTATCCTTATTTGCCGCATTTACCTCATTTCCAAGATAACGAGCTGGCTGCTCTACCTTCATTAAAAGCTCATCGGACAGAGCCATCTTCACTGATGGCCTGCTAAATTGCTTTGTTATCATTCAAAATTCCTCACTTTAATCTTTTTGCTTTTCAGTAGTTCTTGTTTCTGAATATAGATTTCTGAATATCAGATTTCTTTAACTGCATACTTTTCAACGATTTTCTTTAAAATCTCAACACACAGCTCCATCTGCTCAATACATGCATATTCAAAGCGGCCATGATAATTAGCGCCTCCTGTGCAGAGGTTCGGACATGGAAGTCCCATAAAGGATAATCTTGCACCATCTGTACCACCGCGGATCGGAACACTCTTAGCATTTAATCCAAGCTCTCTCATAGCTTCCTTTGCATACTCAACCAAATGCATATGAGGAAGAATCATTTCCTTCATGTTTTGATAAGAACCGGTACGCACCACCTTAAAAGATCCCTCTCCATATTTAAAATTCAGATACTCCGAAGCCTTATCAATCTCAGCTAACTTCTGGTCAAGCTTTCCAGCGTCATGATCACGTACAATGTAATGCATTGTTGTATGATCTGAATCGCCTTCGATACCGCCAAGATGATGAAAACCCTCATAGCCATCTGTATATTCCGGATTATCAAATACTGTCAGCATCTGCTCAAATTCCATTGCCATGCGGATGGCATTTTTCATTTTGCCCTTTGCGCTGCCTGGATGGATGCCATATCCCTGCACTTCAACACGCAGATTTGCAGCATTGAAGTTTTCATATTCAATTTCACCGACAGAACCGCCATCTACTGTATAAGCAAAGTCAGCACCAAAGCCCGGCACGTCAAAATATTCAACACCATTTCCCACTTCCTCATCTGGTGTAAATGCGATGCAGATATCACCGTGCTTTACTTCCGGATGTGCCAAAAAGAATGCTGCCATTGTCATGATCTCTGCAACACCGGCCTTGTCATCTGCGCCAAGAAGTGTTGTTCCATCTGTAGTAATAAGACTCTTTCCCTTTAATTCGGCAAGTGCCGGGAACTCATTTGGTCCCATAGAAAAGCCACTTTCACCAAGTTTGATTACACCGCCGTCATAATTTTGTATTATCTGCGGCTTAATATCTTTTCCGCTTAATGCAGGTGAAGTATCCATATGGGCGATAAAACCGATTGCCGGAACCTTCTTACCTAAGTTAGACGGAATCTTTGCGTACACATAGCAGTGATCGCTAAGACGTACATCAGAAGCTCCAATCTCCTCAAGCTCTTTTTTTAATACCTTTGCCAAGTCAAACTGCTTTTGTGTGCTCGGCACTTCACTGCTTTCATCCTTTGACTGTGTATCGTAGGAAACATAGCAAAGCAAACGCTTTACTACTTCAGAATTCATAACATTTGTTGTTTCAGACATTTTGTTACCTCCACTATTTAATATTATCTTTCAGTATTATACCTGTTTTTTGTCTGGAGAGCAACCAATATTATTTTGGAACTGCTGATAAAAGGGATCGCTTGAAAAAAACGTATTTGTCTGAGTTATATTTTCTTTAGATAATCCTTCACAGTCAAAAAAAATAGAAAGCGATGGAAGTGTATTAGAAACTGTATTGTCTATGCAGCGATTTAAAAACTGTTCTGTCTTTTGTTTTGTCCAGCCAATGCCGCGCTGAATTGGATAGGGATTAATTTTCCATAAAATATAGGTAGAGCAGGCAAGTGCCAAAACCCAAAGTATCGTTGTGACTATTTTCTCTTTTCTCCTTGGATGAAAGCTTCTATACATTTCTAAAATCCTTTCTTATTTTCTGGCCTATTCTATGCATCAGCCAGTTTTCTTTATTACAGCATTTTATCGTTTACATATTACTTGTGACAATGACGCTGCAAGTAAGCTGCTCATCGTATCTAATTCTTCATCAAGGTTTTTAGGCATCACAAAAAGACTCCCAAGCTCTGGCGCAAACACTTCTGATATAAGCTGATAATATTCCTCTTTATCAAGCATCGCAATACTTCCAAGAATCGTTTCATTATAGCCTATCTGCTTTAAAGAATCCATTGCATCAGATACAATTGCTGCGGCACTTACAACTGTTGGAATCCCAATGGCAATCACAGGAATCTTCATATTTTCCTTAGTTATGCCCTTTCTTGCATTTCCGACACCAGATCCTGGACGAATACCTGTATCGGTAAGCTGAACTGTTGTACCAAGCCGAAATGCACTTCTTGCTGCAAGCGCATCAATAGTTATGATGCAGTCTGGAGAAGTTTGTTGTACAATGCCCTGTATGATTTCACAGCTTTCCATTCCAGTCTGCGCAAATACACCGGGAACGATCATTGAAGTATATGAAGCCATTCCTGACTGAGCCATTTTCTCAATTGTTAATGGTCCGAGTGCATCTGCTGTCATATTGGCATTTCCAAGACCAACAATCAAAAAAGAATGAGCCGATGATGGAAGCAGCTCATTTATATAGGATGCAAGAAGATTTGTATCAGGAAGCTTCGTTCCAGAAAGATTTTTATCAGAATGTTCTTTATCTGCGGACTCAAGTGTCATATAATTTCCTATGGGCCGCCCCATGCGTTTTGCTCCATCTGCCGTTTGGATTTGTATTTTTGTGACACGGATACCTTTGCCATCTTCTTTGTATTGTTCCAGTACAACGCCTGGAATCTCACCTTGCCTGCCACTGCATTCTTCCTGAATTTCAACAGCGAGATCAGTATACATCATTGTTTTGTTATCTTTTACATTGAGCATTATATTTTCACCTTCCTTAGTTAAAATGGTTCATGAAATTATTCAAAGTTTTACATGTAAAACTTTATTAGAAGCTCCTACTTGTTTTACATGTAAAACTTTTTTGTATTTTTTGCATTTTTTTTGAAAATATGTATTGACAGATCAATGTTTTTAGGCTATGATACCACTTGTGTTGAAACGGTGTTTTCGAGTGATACACAGTATCGTTTTCAAACTATAAAAAGATTAAAAAACAAGAAATTTTGGAGGTGCCCCATGGCAAATATTAAGTCCGCAAAGAAGAGAGTTTTAGTTAGTCAGGCAAAGGCAGATAGAAACAAGTCTGCTCGTTCTAAGGTAAAGACCTACATCAAGAAGGTAGAGAGCGCTGTTGCTGCAGGTGATAAGGCTGCTGCTCAGGCTGCAGTTGTTGAGGCTGAGTCCGTAATGAGAAAGGCTGCATCCAAGGGTGTTTATCATGATAACACTGTATCCAGAAAGATCAGCCGTATGAACAAGGCTGTTAACGCTATGAACTAATTTGTGTCTTGTACACATAAAAAGCTGTCTGCTTCATGCAGGCAGCTTTTTTTAGTCAGGCATGATATTCACGATTTGCAATTGATAATAAAACCATCTCAACAGCAATCCTTTCATTCATATTTCCTCTTTTTACAGCTTCTTCAAGCTCAACACAGCGCTCAACACAGCGTATCAGCTGATCAATGGTGAATTGTCTTGCCTGTCCAAGTAATTTATTAACTACAAATGAACGAACCTTTAAAGCAGCTGCAATTTGATCCTTATTCTGACGTCCGACTTCCATCTCCTTTACACATAAAAGTTGGTTCATCTGACGTGCAATCAGAAATAAAATACGCATTCCCGGCTCTTTCAATGCTAATAGATCAGCATATAACTCAAGAGCATACTGTGTCTTTCCCTCTGCTACGGCCTGTGTCATATCAAAGATTCTATTTTCAATCTGTTCCGTACAGACAAAATCAACATCTTCTTTTGTGATGCCTTCTTTTCCCATACAAAAAGAAGCCAATTTTTCCATCTCATTTCTGATGTTTTCCATGTCATCACCTGTTTTTTCAAGAAACGAATCAAGTGCAGACTGTGTAATTTTTAACCCATAACGCCCAAATCCCTTTAAAATCCACTGTGTACGCTGCTGCATTGAAGGATGCGTCATCTCTGCGCAATAGCCACATTCCTTTACAGCCTTATACATTCTGCTTCGCTTATCTACCTCCTGCTCAACAAAAAGGACATGGCAGCTATCCGGAATTGTTTTAACAAGATTACTCCACTGCTCATCACTGCTTTTAAATAATCCTGTATCCTCTAGCAGAACCAAACGTCTGTCTGCAAAAAACGGCATTGTCATTACCGCATTTTCCACCTCTTGTACAGGCAGACCTTTCCCGGTATATTGATTCAAATTCATCGTATCATCGCCGATGATTGCTTTTTTTAACTGATTCTTATACATCTGAACCAGATATCGTTCCTCACCATATAAAAGATATACGCGCTCAAACTGATTGGCACGAATATCTTGTCTGAGTTTTTCCATAAAGACTCCTATTAATGTTTTTTGTATTATTGTATCATTCTTTTTGCCGTCAATCAAGCAAATGGTGTTTACTTTACATCGTCAAGGAATTATAATCTCTTTGTGATAGTAAAGAAAAATATAAGGAGATTTACCTAATGCAATCATCAATGCCTAAAATTTTATTGATCGGCAGTACATGTGTCGATGTAATTATTGAAATTGATCATCTTCCCAAAACAGCAGAGGATATTCAGCCAAAGCGCCAGACACTCGCACTTGGCGGCTGTGCCTATAACGCAGCTAATATTGTACGTCAGTCAGGTGTCCCGTATATGTTTGTGACACCTATTGGAACTGGTGTATATGGCGATTATATAAGAAAGTCGTTTCAGGCACGTAAACTTCCTATTCATGTGAATGTAGACGCAGAAAATGGCTGCTGCTACTGTCTTGTCGACGAAAACGGAGAACGTACATTTTTATCGGTGCATGGTGCAGAATATACCTTTAATCATGAGTGGATGGAAAATATTGACATTTCACAGATTTCTATGATCTATGTATGCGGCCTTGAAATCGAGGAGCCAACAGGTGACGATCTAATTTCATGGCTTGAACAGCACCGTGGTCCGCAGATCTTCTTTGCACCAGGTCCTCGTATTCGACAGATCGGTGAAAAGAAAATGAAGCGCCTATATAATCTAAATCCTATTCTTCATATAAACGATGAGGAAGCATTCGAGTTAAGCAGCTTAACGGTCTCTGATTTTAAATGTGGAGTAGATGAATTTAGCGCTGTATCTCTTTTAGAGGCGGCAAAGATTCTTCAAAATGCAACATCTAATACTGTAATTATCACAAAAGGTAAGAATGGCTCTTGCTGTCTGGAGGCAGGAAAAGATAATTTAACAGAGGTTGATGGCATAAAGACAACTGTTGCAGATACAATTGGTGCCGGAGACAGTCATATTGGTCAGATCATGGCCAGCCGCGCAAATGGCTGCTCTTGGGCAGAGGCACTCTCACAGGCGAATAAGGTTTCTGCCCATGTTGTTGCTAAAAATGGTGCCGGACTGACAGACAGCGAATATCAAGACTGCTTTGCCAGATAAGTTTCCACTTCTACACGATAACCGTCAGTTTGTATTATGATTGCACCGCAGTCTTTTGTAATAAAAACTGACGGTATTTTTGCCTCTTCTAACCGTTTTAAAAGCTGTTTTCCAGGATGACCATACCTATTATTTTCACTGCAGGAAATCACGGCAAGCTGCGGTGTTATTTGCTGCAGAAATGTTTTAGTTGTTGAATAATCAGAGCCGTGATGTGCGACTTTTAAGACAGTTACTGGCTTTAAGCTGACAAGCTCATCCTCGCAGTTACCTGGAAGATCTCCCGTAAAAAGCATAGAAAAGTCATGATAATTAAGGCGCCACACTAGTGATGATTCATTTGTGTCATCTGATTTTTCGTTTTTTGACGGCCACAGCACTTCAAAAGACAAATCTGGCAGCGTTTTTAATGAAAAAACATCTCCTTTTGAAATCAACTTAACGGGAATCTGCTTCTTTTTTGCTGCTGTTAACAGCTGTTCAAACTGCTTTTTTGATGACTGGCTCTGCGGCAGCATAAGCGTTCCTATCCGATCTGCGTCATTTTCAATCAATCCTATGATCCCATTAATATGATCACTGTCGGCATGCGATACAAAAACATAGTCAATCCGGCGAATGCCTTGTGAGTTTAAAAAAGGTTCTAATACATACGTATCAAGCATAGATTTGCTCGTGCTTCCGCCATCTGAAAGAATTGTCGTATGATCAGGAAGCATTAAAAAAATACCATCTCCCTGACCTACATCAAGCACAGTAATTTCCAATTTGTTTGTGTGATCTGCATGTAAAAAAACGCAGCCGAATATGTAGCAGCCTATGGCAAGAAAAACAGCAGCAATCTGACAGTGGCGTCTGTTTTTTTTCCTTTTTTCCTTATCATCATCTGTCTGTTTTCTTTTTTGCTTCTCATATATAAGCCTAGTTCCCATGCCTATTGTGAATAACAGTGTAACATATAATACAATTCGCCATAAAGCTGGTCTTCCAGTATACTGTGCTGATTCTGGAAGGCTTTTTGAAAGTTTGCAAAGCACAGTGTAAAAATAAATGACAAGATGGCCTGCCTTTAAGCATACAGCACCAAAAGTCGGTGCAAATAAAGAAAGTACAAGTGCCACGGCCGGTGATACAAGTAAAATACCAGCAAAAGGTATGACAAGCTGATTAAGTAAAATTGCATAAAGCGGATATTGGTAATAATGATATAACAGCACAGGAAGCATTGCAATAGAAAGTCCCATAACACTGCAAAAGCGGTTAATCCTTACAGTTATTTTATCAAAAGAAGGCATTAAAATTTTTTTAAAGATATCTCCAACAAGGCTTATTCCAAGCACTGCGCCAAATGACAGCTGCATAGATGCCTGAAAAATGGCAAGCGGCTGAAAAATAAGAAGGCAGAGGGCTGCTGCTGCCGCTGCCGTCGGCATATCATAAATACGGCCTTTTTGTCGCCCGATCATTAAAATAAGATACATAACACAAGCGCGAATAGTTGAAACTGCATTTCCAGTAAAGGCAGAATAAAAAAGAACAATAATGCTTCCAGCCATACCTGAAATGGCAAATGATCCTGTTAATTTCATAAGCAAACCGCATACAGCTAGCCCAACTACTGATATATGAAGTCCTGATACAGACAGAATATGAGCTATTCCCTGATCTTTAAAAAGTTCTTTCTGTTCTTTGTCTAATTCGCTTTTGTCGCCCAAAAGCACGGCACAGTAAATGCCATAATCAGCAATATTTCCTTCTAAAAGCTGTGAGAGTCTCATCTTTATGGCATCTTTTAGCTGCCACAGACACTCAGCAATGGGATCATATCGGCTACCTTTTTGTGTCCACGTCTTACCACTAAGGCAAAAATCATACCCTAAGTTATGATAATAACTTCTTGAATCAAATTCACCTGGATTTGAAGCCTGTGAAAATAATGATAACTTCCCATAAACAGAAATTTTACTTCCTGCAAGCGGACGCTTTTGATTGGAATGAGTTGATATAGGCACTTGCACAATAACACCCTCCCCTGCTGCCTTTTTATTAATAGAGGCATTTTTTAAGTAAATCCAAAGCTTAGATTTTTCCTCTACATTTGTTACGTTCCCTTCGACAAGCACGTCATCCAATGTATTTTTTTTTGAGTACTGCATTGATAAATGTGTATCATAAATATGACTATGTGCATTTGCGCTAAAACAGCAGACTGCCCCTGTAAAAAAAGAAAAAGCGCAGATACACAAAAAGAAAGGCATTTTTTTGAAAAAGACATTTTTGCATACAATTTGTATCAGCATAAAAATAAGCGCCAGCATCAAAATGCCGGCGCTTAAAATAATTGATATTATAAGGCTCTTTATACAAAGGAGTTCTCCTGCAAGAAAAAAAACTACAAGAACAAGGAGTGGTCGTTTCAATAGTTTAAATTCCTTTCTAGTGGACTGCTCAGTGATATATCGCGAAATACGATATTGCTGTCGCCGTCCACCATGATCTGAACACGCTGGATATCTGGCAGCTCCGTCAATGAATTTACAATCGAATATACAATCAAATTGCCATCAATAGAAAGCGCATCAGTCAGAAATGACGAATCAAAATTGACATAACAAATTTTGTCTTTAACGCTTATACTGATCACCTGCAGATTAGCAGGCAGTGTTCGAAAATATTCATCTTCAAAAGGTCCCTGAATCAGGCGGTTGATTACATCTTTTTCAATGGAATAGGAACTCTCATATACAACATTTTGAATCTTTTTTACAAGAGCATCCCCTTTCTCATTTGCATAGTATAAAGTAAGTGTGGTCTTTTTTTGACTGCTAAGTCCGTTTTCTATAATATCCACATAATCAGAAGCTGTCTGAGCACCAAGAGGTGCAAAGGAACTATTTGTAAGTGGCTTTTCATCTACAAAAAATGTTACCGACTCCACACCTTCAACCTGACAGAAGGTTCGTACTATACCTGCCCTAAATAAAAGCTCTGACACAGTGTCCATATTTTGATAGGAACTGTCAAAATAAAGCCCAAGGCTGCTGTTTTCCACTGAAAAACGTACAAGCTTTAAATCAGACGGAATAAGACTTATACGTGCTTTTTCAGTATCACTTTTAATCAGCTTTGCCCACAGTTCATTTATAACTGTTTCCTGATCGGTACCTGTCGGCTTATAATAATAGGAGCTAATGCCATTTTCGGACAAAGCTCTATAATAAATACGTATTCCATCTGTTGATACAGTTTTTTTATCGCATCCAGCTGCCATACATAAAAGCAAAAGAAAAAGCACCAGATTTAATTTTTTCTTCATATTCTGTTTCCTTTCCATTTACTTAATTTACTCAATATATTTGAGCGGTATTCTAACAAGAAAGGTTGTTCCCTCTCCTAGTGTACTGTTTAGCTTAATACCACCATGGTGCAGCTGCACTACATTTTTTGTGATAGCAAGACCAAGACCTGTTCCGCCAGTCTCACGTGAACGAGCCTTGTCTACGCGATAAAAACGCTCATAAATTCTTGTTTGCGCATCCTTTGGAATACCCACACCTGAATCAGATACCTTAATATAAAAATATTTATGATCAGCATTCACAGATACTCGTACCCATCCGCCGTCATTGTTGTACTTTACACCATTTTCCACAAGATTTGTAACAGCAAGACTAAGCTTCGTCTCATCAACATCTGCCGTTACAGGACGAAAGCTTTCGAAAATGATTTCAATTGAACGCGTCTTTGCGATTGGACGCACGCGCTTTAAAATCTGTTCGACAAGATTATTAATATTAACTTGGCTGATATTAAGCTCAGTTGCATTTTTATCCATACGAACAAGTGTAAGCAAATCATTGATAATTTTTGTTTCTCTGTCAATCTCGTCTGAAATATCCTGCATAAACTCGCGATAAATATCAACAGGCACATTGTCACCTGAGATCAACGAATCAGCTAACACACGCATTGATGTGATAGGTGTTTTTAATTCATGAGAGACATTAGAAACAAATTCCTGTCTCGACTGGTCAATTGAACGCAGACGCTCCAATACCTGATTAAATGTATTAATGATCTCTTTTGTTTCATTATAGCCGCCTTCTGTCGAAAATGTAACATCGAGGTTTCCATCAAGCACCTGATTGAGTGTCGTTACAAGATTTTTCCACGGTGTTGAACTGGTCCAAGCAAAAATAAAGCTAAGTGCAAACAAAATCATAGAGCCTGTGATTTCGATCAAAAGGACCTGTCGATTCATAGAATTTATCATTTTGGCAATCCAAGCACCAGACGAGCTAAGAAGCAGCACTCCTGTAATACTATCATCACCATCTGTGAGCATCGTCCTTGTCCGAAGCGGCACAGCCAGCTCCAGATACTCTGTCTTTTGTGAATAATGTTCATACGGACGACTGCTGAATGTATCAATAATCTGCTCAGAAATGCAGTATTTATTTTGCGTTACACCGTATGTATCAAATAAAATACGATAAGAGCTGTCTACAAGAAGAAGACGTCCACCGCAGTATTCCGCAAGGAAATTTAATTCCCGTGTCATCTCATCATCTACTGCTTCCGCCAGAGAATTTCCGCTCATTTGTCCTGCTACAGTCTGACATGTATAACGCAGCTCCGAAAGCTTCTGATCAATAATGGAACTTCGATAGGAACGCTTAATCATCTCAGAGCCTGCAAGAAGCGGAAGCAATCCCATAATCATGAGAAGAAAAAATATACGAAAGCGAAAGCTTCCCCAGAAAAAATTATGATCCCGTTTTGCTATCATGCCTTATAGTAATATCCCACTCCCCATTTTGTAAATACATATTTCGGTTCACTTGGATTACGCTCAATCTTCTCACGCAGCCTTCTGATATGTACATCAACAGTACGCACATCACCAGGATATTCATACCCCCAAACAAGGTTTAACAGTTCTTCACGGCTGTAGACCTTATTTGGATTAAGTACTAGAATTTTAAGAAGATCAAATTCTCTTGAAGTTACATTTATCTCACTGCCTAAAATAAACAGACGGCGGCCCTGAACATCAAGACGCAGATCACCAGTGACAATATCTGTACTGTTTTCCGGTGGCTGCGGCGGATGAATCATAGTATTGCTGCTTCTTCGCATAATGGCTTTGATGCGTGCTTTAACTTCAAGAATATTAAATGGCTTTGTAACATAATCATCTGCACCATATTCAAGACCGAGGATCTTATCCATATCGTCTCCCTTTGCTGTCAGCATAATAATAGGCATATTGGAAAACTCACGGATCGCCTGACATACCTGAAAACCATCAAGCTTTGGCAGCATTACGTCAAGAAGAACCACATCGTACTCTGTGTTCCTTGCCATCTCGACTGCCTGCTCTCCGTCATAGGCGCAGTCTACTTCCATTTGATCCTGAAGCAGACTGAACCGGATGCCCTTTACTATAATCTTTTCATCGTCTACCACTAATATCTTTGCCACCTTCGAGCCACTCCTGTTCTGTCTTACCTAAAAAACTGTAATCATGCCTTTGATTTTCTCAAAGGCTGCTTCTTTTATCCCCGGTACATTTTTAATTTCCTCGATAGAAGAAAACGGACCATTGCTGTTTCGATATGTCACAATTGCCGCGGCTTTAACCTGACCAATCCCAGGAAGCTGCATCAGCTCAGATTCAGATGCCTGATTTATATTAAGTAAGCCATCCGATGATGCAGAGGGAACTGCTGCTGCAGATGATATGACATTTTGTGTCTCGTTTTCAATCTGGTCGATTGATTCTGAAATATTTGGAATATAAATCTGTTCCGAATCTGCAAGAATCCGGGCGAGATTTACTGCCTCTGCCTGAGCATTTGCAGTCAGGCCACCTGCTTCTTCTACTGCCTGATAAAGACGTGATCCTTCCTGCAGTACATAGACACCAGGCTTACAAACTTCACCACACAGATAAACAGCAATCGTCTCGACTGCTGCTTGTGTTGTTTCATGCAAACTGGATTCGGACACCTGACTTGTCTGTGCTTCTTCCTGAAAAAATTGCGTATCCTCTTTGGAATCGTCCATCTTTTGTATCTGTGTTGTCTGATAAAAGACAAGCTTTTCTTCTTTTTTTGTGCATGCCAAGATTTCAGACACAAAAAACAGAAAAAGAAAAAACAGCATCCACTGATGTGTCTTTTTCATCCTATCCCGCCTTTCGGCAGGCATACTGCTGCACCGATACTATCATTCTACAAAAATATGCGTCAGTATGCAAGGGGCTTTTGCAATTTTCTGAAAAACTTTCGTTTTCTTATTTTAAGCCTTCTCCCATCGAAACAACACGATCCCCGCAATGGCAATCAAAAGTCCAAGGATTTTCCTCCATGAAAATGATGCCTGACTGCTGCCAAACAAGCCAAACAGCTCTATCAGATATGCAACTGCTACCTGCGAAGTTACAATAATAATGACAGCCTGAGCGGGGCCTAGTGATCCCATACTCTGAACAACTGTTATTGTAATAAAGGCTCCTAAAATACCGCCGGTAAGAAGATACCATGGGCGAACTTCTGTAAGAAGTGCCACATTTTCACGTCCTGTACAAAGCCACGCAATAACGCACACGAAAAATGCTGTTAACTGGACAAAGCCTGTGGATACCCACAGGCTTGTTTGCTTTGTCACTTCTGTATTAAATACCCCCTGAATACTCATCAGTGCCCCTGAAATAAGAGCAAGAATGATACCCAACATAATACCTCACTTTCCATCGGATACACTTTCCAATTGATTTTGCTGCTTAATAAGAGTGTATCCGCGAAAGGAACAATCATGCATTTACTGGAGACATTTTTTTAATTTTGCAATCATCTCATCAACATGCTTTTTTTCAATGACAAGCGGCGGAACAAAACGAATTACGTTTCCTGATGCAGAAATAATAATTAAGCCCTCTTTTTGAGCCTTTTTGATCACATCACCTACAGGAATTGTAAGCTCAATTCCCTGCATAAGTCCAATGCCACGATGATCCTTAATACAGTCAAATTCATCTGTTAACTGCTCTAATTGCTCATACAAATATGCACCCACTTCTTTTACATGCGCAGTCAGGTTCAATTCTTCAAACTGATCCATAACTGCATTAGCAGCAGCACACACAAGTGGATTTCCGCCATAAGTAGAACCGTGATCGCCAGGTACAAGTGCTGCACATTCTTCACGGCATAAAAATGCACCGATTGGAAGACCATTTCCAAGAGCCTTTGCTACACAGACAACATCTGGCAAGATATCATAGCTCTGATAACAGAACATATTTCCAGTACGTCCCATTCCACACTGAATTTCATCGCAGACAAGTAAAATATCATGCTCATCGCAGAGGGCACGAAGTCCCTGCATAAATTCCTTTGATGCCGGGTAAATTCCGCCTTCTCCCTGAAGTGCCTCTAAGATAATACCGCAGGTACGGTCTGTAATCAGTGACTTTACACTTTCAAGGTTATTATACTCAGCAAAACGAACACCACCAATAAGCGGCTTGAATGGTGCCTGATAAGCATCATTTCCTGTTACTGAAAGAGCTCCCATACTTCTTCCATGGAATGAATGCTTCATGGCAATAATTTCATGATCTGTGCGTCCATCTTTATTATAGGCATATTTACGAACAAGCTTGATAGCTCCTTCAATTGCCTCAGTTCCACTATTAGTAAAGAATACACGGTCCATTCCTGTCAGCTGCGTGATTTTTTTTGCTGCCTTGGCTGCTGGCTCATTGTAAAACAGATTAGAGGTATGTACAAGCTTATCAACCTGCTCTTTAACTGCCATTTTGTATGCGTCATTGCTGTAGCCTAATGCAAATACAGCAATTCCTGCTGCAAAGTCAAGATATTTTTTCTGATCAGTATCATACAGATAAACATCCTCGCCATGATCAAGAACGATCGGAAAGCGATTGTAGGTATGAAGCAGACTGCTCTCTGCTGTCTGAATAATTGTCTGTGTTTCCATAATTAAAGTGCCTTTCTGTAAAATAGATTACTTTTCGTCAGGTGTGTAAAAATGGTCATCGCCTGCTTTTAAAATAGCAGTGCCAATGCCCTTATTTGTAAAGATCTCAAGAAGCAGGCAATGAGCAATTCGACCATCCATGATATGAACTCTTGATACACCATTTAAGACAGCATCAAGACAATTTTGAAGCTTTGGCAGCATACCGCCTCCAATATTACCGCTGTTTAACAACTCTTCCATATGATCAGTTGTCAGCTCAGAGATTAACGTATCTTTATCCTTTGGATCTGCATAAACACCTTCAACATCTGTTAAAAATGCAAGTTTTTCAGCCTTAACAGCACGTGCAATTGCACAAGCTGCATCGTCCGCATTGATGTTATAGCTTTGACAGTTATCATCAAATCCGATTGGGCAAATGATCGGCAAAAAGTCTTTTTCAAGAAGATCAAATAAAATCTTTGGATTTACTTCTTTAATATCACCTACAAAACCGATATCCTGTCCATTAGACAGCTTCTTATCACAGCGAAGCAGCTGACCATCCTTGCCAGAGATACCGACAGCCTTTACTCCAAGCTCATTTACCATAGAGACAAGACTTTTATTAACCTTATTCAATACCATCTCTGCAATTTCCATCGTATCAGCATCGGTTACGCGAAGTCCATTTACAAAGCGCGGCTCCATGCCCACTTTAGATACCCAACGGCTGATTTCTTTGCCTCCTCCATGCACAATGATAGGTTTAAAACCAACCAGCTTTAACAAAACAACATCTTTAATGACATTTCGCTTTAACTCCTCATCTGCCATTGCGCTTCCGCCATACTTTACGACAATAATCTTTCTGTTGAATCTCTGTATATAAGGCAGTGCCTCAATCAAGGTAGCGGCCTTTTCCATAATTTTGCTGTCTAATTCCATTTTGTGTTCTCCTCTTTTTTATGGGTAGTCGTTGTTACAAGCTTTTTATCAGCTGCGGTAATCGCCGTTAATCTTTACATATTCATAAGTCAGATCACAGCCAAATGCTGTTGCTGTCTCATTTCCCTCTTTAATATCCATTTTTGCAATTACTTCTTCCTCAGAAAGAATCTTTGTTGCAGTTTCCTCACTGTAATCTGTTGCAATTCCGTTTTCTACGATTTTAATAGTACCAGCCTTACTCTCTAACCAGATATCAACCACTTCAGGATCAAACTGTGCACCTGAGTAGCCCATTGCACAGAGGATACGTCCCCAGTTTGCATCATGACCAAATACAGCTGCTTTTGTCAGACTAGAACATACAACAGACTTTGCGATTGTTCGTGCCTGATTCTTGTCCTTTGCGCCAATTACAGTTGCTTCAAACAGACATGTACAGCCTTCTCCGTCTCCGGCAATTTTCTTTGACAGCTCAAGCATAATAAAATGAAGGGCCTCACAGAATGTCTTGTAGTCTTCTCCTTCCTCTATGATTGGTGTATTTTCTGCCTGTCCATTTGCCATTACAAGTACAGTATCATTTGTAGAAGTATCACCGTCAACAGAAATCATATTGAAGGTATCAACTACATCCTCACTTAATGCTTTTTGAAGCAACTCATGAGAAATTGCTGCATCTGTTGTTACAAAGCAAAGCATAGTGCACATATTCGGATGAATCATGCCTGAGCCCTTGCACATACCTGCAATTGTAACCTGCTTGCCGCCTAATTCAAAGGTACATGCAACCTCTTTGCTCTTGGTATCAGTTGTCATAATTGCCTCTGCTGCAAGCTTTGCATCTTCCCTGCTGCTTCCAAGTACCTTAGAAAGGGCTGTTACACCAGACTTGATCTTATCAATAGGAAGCTGTTTGCCAATTACGCCTGTTGATGCGACAAGAACTGCAGTTTTAGGAATGTTTAAAGCTGCTGCTGCCTCTGCTGCTGTATCTGCACAATAGCCAAGCCCCTCTGCGCCTGTACATGCATTTGCAATACCACTGTTTACAACGACTGCCTGTACATAAGGAGATGTTGTTACAATTTCCTTATCCCATTTGACAGGTGCTGCTTTTACAAGATTTGTGGTAAATACACCAGCTGCTGCACATGGTGTACTGCAAAAAACCATTGCCATATCTTTTTTTGTCTGATTCTTAATGCCGGCATTTAATCCGGATGCCAAAAAACCTTTTGGAGCTGTTATGCCTCCATTTATCTTTGTAATTGCCATTTTTGTATCCTTTCTTTGATTTTGTAATTTCTATGCCAAGTATAACACACTTTGAGGTCAAATCAAGTATAATCCACTATTTTACTTTACTATGATAAAATAGTCATGCGTTATAGTTTTATACACAGTAATTGAATATATGCGCCGTGTTATCGGCTAATATTCAGTATTATACGCATATATTTGCATTTATGCAAGAGCTTTTTTGATTTTTTTGTTTTTTCTATTGCATTTCAAAAAGTAATGTTGTATAGTGGTGTACAGAAAACAAATAACGCATATCGTTTTGATATGGTTTTCAACAAAAAGTGAAAAAAAACAGAGGAGATACTATTATGAAGGAAAAAGTTGTTTTAGCATATTCTGGTGGTCTTGATACTACTGCTGTTATTCCGTGGCTGAAGGAAAATTATGATTATGATGTTGTATGCTGCTGTGTTAATGTAGGACAGGGCAACGAGATTGATGGTCTGCAGGAACGTGCAAAGCTCTCTGGCGCTGAGAAGCTTTATATTTTAGATGTAGTAGATGAGTTTTGCGATGAGTATGTTGCTCCATGTGTTCAGGCAAACGCTACATATGAGAATGAATATCTGTTAGGTACTTCTATGGCACGTCCGCTTATTGCAAAGAAGCTTGTTGAGATTGCAAGAAAAGAAGGAGCTGTTGCTGTATGTCATGGTGCTACAGGAAAGGGAAATGATCAGGTTCGTTTTGAGCTGGCATTTAAGGCACTTGCTCCTGATTTAAAGATCATCGCTCCTTGGAGATGTAATGAAACCTGGAATATGAAATCACGTGAAGATGAGATTGAATACTGCAAAAAGCATGGCATTAATCTTCCATTCTCCTCTGTTGATAACAGCTATAGCCGTGACCGCAATCTGTGGCACATCAGTCATGAAGGTCTTGAGTTAGAGGATCCGTCTCAGGCACCAAATTATGATCATCTGCTTGTTCTTGGCGTATCTCCTGAGAAAGCACCAGATGTTGCTACTGAGATTTCTATTTCTTTTGAGAAGGGTATTCCGGTTGCATTAAACGGAAAAGAAATGAAGTATTCTGAAATCGTTACTGAATTAAATAAGATTGGTGGTGCAAACGGAATAGGAATCGTTGATATCGTTGAAAACCGTGTTGTTGGTATGAAATCTCGTGGTGTTTATGAAACACCTGGCGGAACTATCCTTATGGCAGCTCATAAGCAGCTTGAGGAGCTGATTCTCGACCGTGATTCCATGGCATTCAAGAAGACTGTTGATAACCGTTTTGCAGATATTGTTTACGAGGGCAAGTGGTTTACACCTTTATGTGATTCTCTTCGCGCTTACATCAAGGCGAGCCAGGAATATGTAACTGGTACTGCTAATCTTAAGCTGTATAAGGGCAATATCATCAAGCAGGGAACTACTTCTCCATACAGCCTGTACAATGAAAGCATTGCTTCCTTTGCTACTGGAGATATGTATGATCATCATGACGCAGAGGGCTTCATTAACCTGTTCGGTCTTTCCTTAAAGGTTCGCGCAATGAAGCTGGCAGAGGCTGAGAAGAAGAAATAATTATTATGTCACTGCTTCAATATGTAAAAAACATTATTTATAAAGCAAAGAGCTTTGATAACGTAAGGATTCCACAGGCATATGACAGCTTTGGAATCCTTATGCCGGAAGCTTCATCAAGTGTACAGGGCATTCGCCCATTTCCACTTCCAGAGGATGAGCATTTATTTGCTCTCCTCTGGAATATTCATGATGGTCATTTATTGTCGGCTACAATTCTTCCGACACCTTACCCATTTTGTTATGAAAGAAGTTTCCTGTCTGGAACACGCACACAGCTGCACTCTCACGAATATCTTGAATTTTTCTATGTTTTGGAAGGCGAATATCACCAAAAGATTCTGGAAACAGAATATATTTTTCATCCTGGTGAATTTTGTCTGATTGATAAAAATTGTCTGCATCAGGAAATTTTAGATGAAAATGAGTGCACGATTGTATTCTTTGGTATTACAAATGCAATGTTTACAAGTATCAGTGATAATCATACCGCACCAGAAGATATTGCATCATTTCTTCATATGGCACTATTGGAGCAAAAAGCATTACAGCAGTTTTTAACCTTCCGACCGCGTGAAACACATGTAATTCAAGATATAGAAGATACGCTGCGTTCTGTATTATATGAGCTGTCACGTCATGACATTGCAACACCGATTATTTGCAGCGGACTTATGACACGCGTCTTTCAGATGTTGGGTTCCCAATATGAATTTTCACTTTCTAAAAAGCAGCGCCAACGTATGAATGTCATTCTTTTTAATCAGCTTACTGATTTCATAAAGCTTCACTTAAATCATATCTCAATTCAGATGCTGACACAGGAATTTCATTTTTATGAAGATTATTTTAATCGTCTTTTGAAGGTTCAAACAGGAATGACATATATCGAGTATTTGCAGATGCTTCGTTTAGAACGTGCAGAGCTGCTGCTTACCGAGACAAATAATACTATTGAACAGATTGCTGAAGAGGTCGGATATCATAACAAGGGATATTTTTACCGTATATTCATAGAGCGAAACAATTGTACGCCGGCTCAATATAGAAAAAAGAGACAGGAAAGACTATAATACGTCCCTGTCTCTTTTTATTTGATTTATAATCGTAATCGTAATTATTCAGAGCCGCACCTCGATTCCACTACGCTTCATCTCGTTGTGGCTTCTCGCCATATGAAATTGCTAGAAAACGTACTCGCTCATGCAAGCATGACTTGTACTTTTCTGCAATTTCGCATGGCTCTGAATAATTACAAGTTCCACTTCCAGTCGCGAATCTCTGGCATATCAATACCATACTCATGGATATACTGCTTATGCTCTACTAATTTATCATTCATCTTCTGAATCAGATAAGCACCACGATTTCCTAACTGTGGCAGATTCTGGATTGCATTCTTTACCAGATGGAAACGGTCGATCTCATTCTGAACACGCATATCAAATGGTGTTGTGATTGTACCCTCTTCTTTGTAGCCGTAAACATGGATGTTGCGGTTTGTTCTGGTATAGGTTAACTCATGAATCAGTGTATGATAACCATGGAATGCGAAGATAATCGGCTTGTCCTTTGTGAACAAAGCATCATAATCAGCATCAGTAAGACCATGTGGATGCTCAGTTGCCGGCTCTAACTTCATAAGATCGACAACATTGATAACACGAATTTTGATCTCTGGGATTGCCTCTCTTAAGATAGTAACAGCTGCTAATGTCTCGAGTGTTGGTGTATCACCGCAGCAAGCCATAACGATATCCGGCTCAGAGCCCTGATCATTGCTTGCCCACTCCCAGATGCCGATACCCTGTGTGCAGTGCTTTACAGCCTGCTCCATGGTAAGCCACTGCTGTCTTGGATGCTTGGATGTTACAAGTACGTTTACATAATCACGGCTTCTGATGCAGTGATCGAAGCATGATAACAGACAGTTTGTATCTGGCGGCAGATAAAGACGAACAACATCTGCTTTCTTATTTGCGATATGATCTAAGAAGCCTGGATCCTGATGAGTAAATCCATTGTGATCCTGCTGCCATACGTTTGAGGAAAGGATCAGGTTCAAAGATGCAATAGACTGTCTCCATGGCAGCTGATTGCAAACCTTTAACCACTTTGCATGCTGAGCACACATGGAATCTACAACACGAATAAATGCTTCATAGCTTGCAAAGAATCCATGACGTCCTGTTAACAGATAACCCTCAAGCCATCCCTCGCACATATGCTCACTTAACATAGAGTCCATAACACGGCCATCAGCAGCTAAGAACTCATCTGTATCATACTTTTCATCGTTCCAGTCACGATTTGTAACTTCAAATACCTTGCCAAGACGGTTTGACATAGTCTCATCTGGTCCAAAGATACGGAAGTTTTTAGAATCATCATTCATCTTGAAGATATCTCTTACAAATCCTCCAAGCTCGATCATATCCTGTGCCTCAACAGCACCTGGCTTTGGCACATCAATGCCATACTTACGGAAATCTGGAAGACGAAGATCTCTAAGAAGCTTTCCGCCATTTGCATGTGGGTTAGAACCGATTCTTCTGTCACCCTTTGGTGCCAATTCTCTTAATTCTGGAATCAGTCTGCCGTTTTCATCAAACAGTTCTTCTGGATGATAGCTCTTTAACCAGTCATTTAACATCTGAAGATGCTCAGGCTGATCCATCATAATCGGAACCTGATGAGCACGGAAGGAGCCTTCAATCTGCTTTCCATCAACTACCTTTGGTCCTGTCCATCCCTTTGGTGTACGAAGAACGATCATTGGCCACTTATGTCTTGTTGTATCATTATTTTCACGGGCATTCTTCTGGATTGCCTTGATCTCGTCCATTGCCTGATCAAGAGCATCTGCCATCTTTCTGTGCATTTCCATCGGATCACTGCCTTCTACGAAATATGGCTTCCAACCACATCCATCAAAGAAGTGCTCTACTTCCTCATGAGTGTTACGTGCGAAGATGGTAGGATTGCTGATCTTATATCCATTCAGATGAAGGATTGGAAGAACGGCACCATCATTAATTGGGTTTAAGAATTTGTTGCACTGCCATGATGTTGCAAGAGGACCTGTCTCAGCCTCTCCATCACCAACTATACATGCAGCAATAAGATCTGGGTTATCAAATACAGCACCAAATGCATGTGCCATGGAATAACCAAGTTCACCACCTTCATTGATGGATCCTGGTGTTTCAGGAGCGACATGACTGGAGATACCACCTGGAAATGAGAACTGCTTGCACAGCTTCTTTAATCCATCCATATCCTCACCGATATTTGGATAAACTTCGCTGTAAGTACCCTCCAGATATGTATTTGCTACAAAGAAGTTTCCACCATGTCCAGGACCTGAAATTAAAATCATATCCTGATCATATTTCTTGATTACACGATTTAAATGAACATACACGAAGTTCTGTCCCGGAACTGTTCCCCAATGACCTACGATCTTCTTCTTTACATGCTCCATTGTCAGCGGCTCACGTAACAGTGGGTTATCAAGCAGATACAGCTGAGCAGCACCCAGATAGTTGGCAGCACGCCAATATGCATTCATTTTTTCCAGGTACTCATCGCTTACTGGCTGACTATTTGCAATATTTGTCTCTACCATGTGGTATATCCTCCTATTATAAAAATTCAAAGTCTTTAGTTGTTTGACACACTAAGCTTATCAATCAGTATATTACACAACAAAACAAATCAAAACAAGTTCCCATTCCTGCTATTTCTACAAAAAGTTACCTAATCCGACAGTTAAGGCATTACTATCATTTATACTCTTTTTCCTCAGTAAAGCCACGGCCTCTAACTTCAGTCACACGGCTAATGATAAGAAAAGCGCTGCTGTCAATGCTGTGAACAAGTTTTCTGACGCGTCCCACCTCACGGCTGGATACTACACTTAAGACAAGCTCTGTATCTTCTCTCATATAGCCAGTCTGTCCATTTAAAATGGTAACGCCTCTGTCGATTTCCTGTAAAATTTCCTGACGGATTCTCTCATGCTCATGACTGATTACCTTAATCTCAACCTTTTCTGTTCCGATCATCAGACATTTATCCAGGACAATTGTATAAATTAGAATTAGTAAAATTCCGTATAGTATCTCTTCCCCGGTACATGAAAATGCCTGCAAAATTAAAATCATGAAATCAAACACGTACATTGTTACAGATACTGGCAGACGAAACAGCTTGTTCAATACAAGAGGCGGAATGTCCATACCACCTGTTGAAGCGCCTGTACGGATGACAATTCCAATCGCAACTCCGATACATAATCCACCAAACACTGTGCAAAGAACAGGATCAGTTGTTATGACAAAGCCGTTTGACAAGCGCTGTATCATCTCAAGTGCAATCGGATATACAAATGTAGACAAAATGGTTGTCGCGGCAAATTTGCGGCCAAGTACGAATAATCCCAGAAAAAACATCACTGCATTAAAGCAGAGTACGAAGGTGGAAATGTGAACACCAAACAAATGTTGAATAAACAGGGCAATTCCTGTTGTTCCTCCTGTGATTAATCCGCCTGGAAGAACAAAAAAAGCGACACCGCAGGCATAAATGATGTTTCCGCCGATCACGATTGCAATATCGCGAAGCAGAGGGAAGATTTTTTTGAACATATGCTGCTCCTTTCTGAATTTTAATCAAAAAAAACGGCTGCCAGAGAGATTTTCCCTGACAGCCGTGGATCGAGGCTACGCGCCTAATACTTAAAAAGTATAACAAAAATTGCATTAAATATCAAGCTCTTTCTAAAATTCTTCAAGTGTTTTAAAGGAATATCCCATTTCTTCCCATTTTGTTAAAAGCTCATCTAGAATTTCACCGTTTGTCTTTGAGGTATTATGCAGAAGTACAATCGCACCAGGATGGATTCTTGGAATTAGTTTGGAGAATGCTTCATCATGTGTTGGCTGATTGTCAGCATTCCAATCCACATAGGCAAGACTCCAGAAAAATGTTTTATAACCTAATTCTTGCGCCATTTTTAAATTTTGTGTACTGTATTTTCCCTGCGGTGGACGATAATACCATGCCATTTCCAACCCTGTTATCTTTTTATACAGACTGCGTACATCATCAAGTTCTTTTTTAAAGCTTTCTATTGTTGATATAGAGGACATATCAGGATGGTGATATGTATGATTTCCTACTGTATGGCCTTCTTGCACCATACGATTCACCAGATCAGATGCAGACTCTAAAAAATGGCCAACTACAAAGAAGGTTGCCTTTGCATTATGTTTTTTTAACGCATCTAGTATGGCACCAGTATTTCCATTTTCATAACCACAGTCAAATGTTAAATAAATTGTTTTTTCATCTGCATTTCCAATATAAAAAGCATCGTATTCTGCGAGCTCCTTAGCAGAGGCATTTCCTGTTGGCTGTGTACCTGATGCACCAAAGCCAAGTCCCCAGTTTTCTGAATATGACACGGCAGCAGCTGTTTCCTGCAAATAGCCTGCCCCACGCCCCATTAAAAAAACAGTACAAAAAAGGGCAATGATTGTAAATCCATGTTTGATTTTTTTGCTCAAGCCTTACTTCCTTATTATATGCATCTAATTGCTACCACTCTATTCTGTAAGATTATTTTTTATGTGCAGCACTTTTTGTCAATGCTTGACTTTATATTTTTCAGCTCTTATAATGGACTTTGTGACAATACAAAAACAAGCATACGCGGAAATTATTAAAAAAAAGAAGGCGTTGCGGAAAAGAGGGAAAAAATGGCCTTGTTTACAGAAAATTATCAGGAAGAAATGATGCATATCCTTAAGGATATGGCGCATGTACGTATCAGTGGCACAAAAGAGGAAGCAGATTGTGCAATTTATCTGCAGGAATGCTGCAAAAAAATGGGATTTGAAACTCGTCTGGAGGCATTTCAGGTTGAAATGTGTGATATCCACGAAGCAGTACTGACTGTTGATGGCAAAGAAATTCCTTGCAAGGGATATCGCTGTGCTGGAAGCGGTACTGTTGAAGCACCATTTTATTATATGCCAAATACTGATGCCTGCTCACTTGCTCAGTGTAAGGGAAAGATTGTTATGCTCGACGGCGGTGTTGGTTACTGGGGCTATCGCGATTTAATTGAAAATGGCGCTGTTGGCATTATTACATATGACGGAAATGCAAACTATGCAGATGAAGATATTGATCTTCGTGAACTTAGAAGCTTTGTTCGTGAAGGAAGTGACAATAAAAAAATTCCTTGTGTCAATATCAATGCAAAATCTGCAATCAAGCTCGTAAATCAGAATGCAGCTAATGCAAAGATTGTTTTAAATCAGGATGAATGGATTGGTGATTCTCATAATGTAATTTTAGATCTTCCTGGTGAAACTGATGAGATGATCGTTTTGAGTGCACATTATGATTCTACCCCTCTGTCACAGGGTGTATACGACAATATGTCCGGAAGTGTTGGCCTTCTTGGTATTGCAGATTATTTTAGACAGCATCCGCATCACTATAGCCTTCGCTTCTTATGGTGCGGCAGTGAGGAAAGAGGTCTTCTTGGCTCTAAGGCATATGTTGCAGCTCATGAAGAGGACTTAAAGAAGACTGTTTTAAATATCAATCTGGATATGATCGGCTGTATTATGGGTAAGTTTATTGCCTGCTGTACTTCTGAAGAAAAGCTTGTTCACTATATTGAATACCTTGCTTCTGAGACAGGTTTTGGAATGGCTGCAAGACAGGGGGTTTACTCTAGTGACTCTACTCCGTTCGCTGATAAGGGTATTCCTGCTGTTTCTTTTGCACGTATTGCATCTGGAAATACAGCTACCATCCACAATCGATATGACACAATGGATGTCATGAAGGCAGAGCATATGGCAAAGGATGTTGCTTTTATCACAGCATTTACTGAGCATATGGCATGTGCAAAGCATTGTCCTGTTTCCAAGGAAATTCCGGAAAATATGAAGGAAAAACTGGATATTTACCTGAACAGAAAGCGCGACAATACATCTCACTAAATAAAATCCTATATTAAAACATGGAATAAAATAAATAATGCAGAGGGCTGTTTTGGTGTTTGTATGTATGAGCATCAAAACAGCCTTTTATTTTTTATAAAAGCTCAATATGTCCTGCCAGTGCATCCTCTAATTCCTTACTTGAAATACCGATATAGCGCTGCGTAATAGCCGCAGAGCTGTGCTGTAAAAGTTGCTGTACAAGAATGATATTATAATTATTGTTTACATAAATTTCCGTTGCAAAAAACTTACGAAAACTGTGAGTACCAATATTGGGATATCCAAGTTCAGATGTCACTTTTGCAAGATATTTTTGTATAGTACGCTCAGTAATCGGGAAAATAGTCTGATCTGTTTTTACGTCGTGATCAATACAATATACTCTCAGATACTGGTAAATCGGCTGTGGGACTGTAAATATACGCTTCTTCTGTGTTTTTTCCTCTGTAATATCAAGGCGATACCGTCCTCCATCCAACACAATATCCTGCAGTCTAAGCTTTAAAATATCTCCTATTCTAAGTCCAAGGTTTGCTTCTAGGACAAGTGCTGTCGCAATCCTATCATTTGCCCTAAAAGTATTACCTCCTTTTCTCATCGATCCAATCAAATTTTCATATTGCTCCTTAGTTAGAGCAAGTGACTTCTTATTTGCCATTCTGTAATACATCTCCTATTTTTCTAATAAAATTCTTATTCTGTTTAAAGTGCTTTTTGATATAAAAGTTCGTATAATAGTAAAATATAGTTCGTTTATTTACCAACACGGCTATTATATCCTATTTTTCACCTAAAATCAAGCCAATTTTACGCAAAAAGTACGTATAATATTCATTATACGTACTTTATTTTAATATAAATGTAAACGTGTACTTTACAAAGTAAACACTATGTATTACAATAGAAATATAGATTAAAAACAGGAGGCTTATCATGGCTGGAATCAAATCATTTCGTATCTCAGATGAGACAAAGGAACGCTTAGAATTACTATCAGCTTCAATCGGAGGCAATAAGGATCGTGTATTTAATACACTGATGGATACCTATTCGCTTGAACAAGAAAAGGCGACAGTGGCTGCATCTGATCAAGAAAAAAATGTAGAAACATTCGAGCAGTATGCAAATACACTTGTTCGTCTTTATTTAGAGGCCTTACGTGCCGTATCATCATCTGATGATCGAATCCGCGGTGAATTTCATAATCAGCTTGAAGAAAATGCCAAGACAATAAAAGAGCTTAGAAACCAGCGTGATCGCATGGTAAATGAACTTACACTTGAAAAGACAAATGCACAAAAAGAAGCTGTCGAATTTCAGGCTAAAAATAAAGAATTGACAGCTGTAATAGAACGGTTGGAAAAGTCACTGGCTGCTGCTAACGAACAAGTTGATGCAAAGCAGGCAATGAATGAGGTACTTCTTTCCCAGATAAAGCAGACTGAAAAAGAGAAAGAAGAATATAACCAGATGGCAGCACGCTTCCATGAGTTAGAAAAGCAATTGGAAGATGAAAAGACTTCTTCCAGAAAAGAAAAACAAGCATTTGAAGAAGAATTACGCAAAACTATTTCCGAAAAAGAGAAAGCTGCTTATGAAGCTGAGTTATTAAAAAAAGAAGAAATACATAAAACAGAAGAAACAATCCGAAAGGAAAAAGATGAAGAAATTGCTGCTCTGCAAAAACAACTCTTTGATATGCAGACCAGACAGCTTTCTGATCAGGCTGCCCTTCAGGAAGCAAAAACCGCACTGCTGTCCCTTCGTTTAGAATTATCACAAGCACATCAAAAAGAACTTAATGAAGTGCGTATAGAAAAAGATAAGAAAATTGAAGCACTGCAAAATGAACTGTTAAAGGCTTTTGATAAAAAATAAAGAACACACTATTTGTAATTGACATTAGAATATAGTTGTCTATAATAAAGATACATAAAAATAATTTTATGCTTATCTGGATAATTACAAGTTGGAGGCTTATTATGAGTACACATGAAGATTTTGAAGATTGCCCACTGCAGAATATAATTCGAGATGGAGGCATGATGAACATCTTTCGCACGATTGGCTGCATTGGAGACAGTCTTGCGAGTGGTGAATTTGAATATTGGGATAATGGTCAAAAAGGCTACTGGGACTTTTATGAATACTCCTGGGGTAAGCAAATTGAGCGCATCACTGGTATTTCAGTAACGAACTTTTCGCGCGGTGGTATGACTGCTTTTCATATGTATCAGGAAGCAGACAAGCAGGACGGACCAAATGCAGATATTGCACACTTATTTGACCCATTTAATTTAAAGCAGGGTTATATCATTGCACTCGGTGTAAATGATTTAAAGGGTAAAAATAACTTAAATGATCTGTACGAAGGAAATGTCGGTTCAGCAAAAACAGACATTTGTCTTGAAGATTATAATAAGAATGCAAATACGTTTGTTGGCTGGTACGCAAAGATTATCCAGCGTATTCAGAAGATGCAGCCTCACACCAAATTTTTTCTGGTAACAATGCCAGATGAAGGTACTGGAAACTGGAAAGAGGAATCACACGCAAAGGCACTTCATGAAATCGCTGATTATTTGAAAAACTGTTACGTAATTGACTTGTATCATGAGGCTCCGAAATATGATGAAGAATTTCGCAGTAAGTATTTTTGCGGTCATATGAATGCAATGGGCTATTTATTAACTGCTCATTATTTCATGACATATATTGACTGGATCATCCGCCACAATGTACATGATTTTCGTTTTGTCCAGTTTATCGGAAGCGATAAAATTCCGTTTGCTCTTGGTAAAGAAGCTGCTGAAAAACAACAGCAAGAAAATGACAAAAAGAATGCCACAAAAGAAAAAGTTCTTGTGAGTGGTATGTCTAACGACTAATATAAACGAAAAAGAGGAGAAATACGAATTGTTTCTCCTCTTCTATTTTTTTGCTTTTTTGTGTGTTAGAAATGTTGTTTTGAAGGAGAAGTTCTGGGTGGAAAATTTTATTCTATTTAAGTTATGCTACTTTTATGTTATTATATATTCAGTAGCAATTTTTTATTTATCCATTTTTCGCAGAAAACCTCGTCCGATAAGAGAAAACTATCAATACCTTTTAACAAAAAATAAACTGTGACATCTTATAATAATTCGATGTCACAGCTTATTATCACAAAAATTAGATTCGATAAAGCCCCTCTCCCACCCTCACTGTGTGTTAATATCTGGTAGTAACGATAAAGAATTTCTATGCGCATGTAACGATGCTGGAGATTACAATGATTTTATACTGCTCTCCCTCACATGTTTTTCCTCTCTATTTTCTGTATGTTTTGCTGCTTTGTGCTCTGCAGCTGAGCTGATATTCACTCACACAGCTACCGCTATCTTATCTTATTTTTTGCGGTTTCTAATTACCTTACAATCTTTTCATTCTTCTATCAGATCTGCTGTCCAGTTTGCTGCCTGAATTCGATTATCCAATATTCGATAGTCGCGACTCAAGGCATCTACCTTTTTTTGCAGTGCCTTCACATCAACTGCTGATAATTGGCGAATTTCATCACCGCGTGATCTAAAGCACAGATTACTTGCAATTGAAATTGTATTTTGAAAACTTGCAATACGCAATTTTAAAACATCACGCTTTGCAAGCAGATCTGACAGCAATTCACCGTCTGATACGACTGCCATATTTGTTTTATTAATTACGATGATCAACTTTTCCAGCTGATTCAGGCATTCATCGAGTTCCTTTAAAAGCTGTTCTGGATCTTCTACTGGCAAAACTCCTTCCTGCATCAATGCATTGCTCGTAATACGAGAACGAAGCTGCTCAATTTTCTTATTTAAATCTGCTCTTTCCTGTAATGCTTCTGCAAGCTTCATGTTTTCTCCTCTCTTATATGCTATCCTATTATGGTAGTATTTTTCTTGTTTTATAAGTTATGCTACTTTTGTGTTATATTGTTTGTTATGATATCTTTTTGGAGCCAATTTTATTAGCGCTGCAAGTTTACATCATTTGATTTCATAACACGAATAATATCTTCTTCTGTTACAATATTAAAATCATGTTGAATCATCAGCTTCAATACACTGGCTGCAATTGAAAAATCAATCGTATACTGTGGATTTTCTTTCTTTTTCAGCATATGAATCAGTGCTGCAGCAAATGCATCTCCTGCTCCTACCGCTTCTAAACTATGTACATGATGTACTGGCGTCTCATAAAACTGATCACCGATCAGATAAATGGCCATCCAATCTCCATCTTCAACTGTATACATACTGCGAAGCACACTTGCTACTGCTTTACAATTTGGAAACTGTCTTGTAATTTCCTGCATTCCCTCTCGATATGTATCAATCTGTTCAATTCCTCTTGACATGTCTCCATCAAATGCATGAATTCCAAGAGAAGCTTCAAAATCTTCATCATTTGCAATGCAAAGTGTTACATATGGCATAAGCTCTCGCATAACGCACTGGGCTGTATTTTTATCCCACATCTTAGCGCGATAATTTAAATCACAGACTACCTCGATTCCCTTTCTTTTACAGCATCGAAGTGCATCCAAAACCGTTTCCTTGACGCTCTCACTGACTGCCGGCGTTACTCCAGAGAAAAAGAAAATATCAGTATCTTCCAGAATTTGATCCCAGTCATATTCGTCTGGCTTTGAACAGGCAAATGCACTGTCAGCGCGG
>OCHA01000164.1_pt1 | contig 92679 bp, 78 predicted proteins | sample 1538591 | NCBI WGS metagenome assembly OCHA01 (sample SAMN04571710, study PRJEB22368) | human gut metagenome | biome: human gut; material: stool | host: Homo sapiens | place: Luxembourg | collected 2012-09-06 | reverse complement strand
TGGTAAAAAGAGGTACTCCGTAGAATGCCCTGTTTAATATGCTGTGTCCGTCAACTAATACTAATTTACTCATTATGCCTCCAAATTTAAATATAGCCATTTTCGTTTAAATAAACAAAAAGAATTGTACAACAAATCATAAAAAGAAAAATGATTATGGATATTTTTCCGGCTTTTTTCATTGTTTTCTGACGTTGAAAGTATTCATCATAAAAGCTTTTTATATTGTCTAACTCTTCTTCGGTATCCGCACCTTCCTCACTGCCCTCCGGTGCGGGTATATCACCTAAACCTCTGTGGATGGTATAGTAAAGAGAAAGCTCTTCGTTACAACTTTTACATGTTTTTGCATGTTCTAAAAATTCTTTTAAATCGTCAGAATAATCAATTTTATCGAAAATAAAATCATTTATCAATTCCTGAAATCTTGTACAATCCATATAAATTCACCTGTTTTTTCACGTAATTATACTGCTATTATTTTACCAAATACACGATAAATGTAAACAGGCATTTTGTTTAGAAGCATTTTTTATTTAACGGATTTTACTTTATAGTCCTTATCCTCTACTGCTTTTGTCAAAATATCATCACTTACTTCTTTATTAAGAGTTACAACGGCACGGTTCTTTTCATGGCTTACTTCTGCAGCCTCCACGCCATCTACTGCTTCTAAAGCATTTTTAACTGTTGCTTCACAGTGACCACACATCATTCCTTCAATTTCCATTTCTTTTTTTAATGAATTATCCATTTTAATTTCCTCCGTTAAATTAATTTTTGATTTATTTGTTTTTTTGATTTTATAAATATCTTTAAGATTAAGCCTTAAAGCATTGGTAACTACACAAAAGCTTGATAAACTCATGGCAGCTGCACCAAACATAGGATTTAGGGTTATGCCAAACATCGGGTACCATACACCTGCCGCAAGGGGAATACCAATTATGTTGTATATAAATGCCCAGAAAAGGTTTTCATGAATGTTTTGCAAAACCTTTTTACTTAAATTAATTGCAGCAGGTACATCCTTTAAATTACTTTTCATAAGAACGATATCTGCGGCATCAATGGCAATGTCCGTACCGGCTCCAATAGCTACGCCTATGTCTGCCTTAGTGAGGGCAGGGGCATCGTTTATTCCGTCTCCTACCATGAGAGTATTTCCTTTTTGGGATAAATCACTAATTACACGTTCTTTTCCCTGAGGTAAAACACCGGCAATAACATTATCTACACCAGCTATTTTGCCAATTGCCCTTGCAGTGTTTTCGTTATCTCCGGTAATCATTACAACATTAATACCCATATCTTCTAATTCTTTTATTGCATATGCACTTTCATCTTTAATAACGTCGGCAATTGCAATAATTCCAAGAAGCATATTTTCATCAGAAACAAAAACAGGTGTTTTTCCCTGAGCTGCCAGCTCCTTTGATAGGGACAAGGATTTTTCGTCAACGTTGATTTTTTCGGAAATATACCTGGCATTTCCGGCGTAATATATTTTGTCCTGTATTTTTCCTAAAAGTCCGTTACCAATAACTGCACTAAATTCCGTCACGTCAGATTTCTCACAATTGTTCTCTTCACAGTATGCTATTACGGCTTTAGCCAGTGGATGTTCACTTTTACTTTCAAGGGAAAATGCAATATTTAAAAGAGTTTCCTTTGATGTATCGCTGGTTGTGAAAACATCTGTAATCTGAGGCTTTCCTGATGTAATGGTTCCTGTTTTGTCTAAAGCAACTATTTTGGTTTTGCCTGCATTTTCAAGGGCTGTGGCGTTTTTAAATAAAATACCGCTTTTAGCACCAATTCCATTACCAACCATTATTGCCACAGGTGTTGCGAGTCCTAAAGCACAGGGACAACTGATTACAAGAACTGAAATACCCCTTGCTAAGGCAAATCCAATGTTTTTTCCTGCAATAAGCCATACAATAATAGTTACTAGGGCAATGGCAATAACAACAGGAACAAAAATTCCTGATACTTTATCTGCAATTTTGGCAATTGGTGCCTTAGATGAAGCTGCTTCACTAACCATATTGATTATTTGGGAAAGAGTCGTATCTTCACCTACTCTTTTGGCACGACATTTTAAAAAGCCTGAACGGTTAATTGTTGCAGAAGTAACTTCCGAACCTGATGTTTTATCAACAGGTATACTTTCACCGGTAATTGCCGATTCGTCTACTGCACTTTCACCTTCAATTACAATTCCGTCAACAGGAATACTCTCACCCGGTCTTACTACAAATATACATCCTTTTTCTACCTGCTCAATGGATACGGTTTCCACATATTCATTTCCATTTTCATCTGTTTTTATAATTGTAGCTGTTTTAGGAGCTAAGTCCATAAGACCTTTAAGCGCGTTGGTGGTTTTTCCCTTAGAATAGGATTCCAGCATTTTTCCAACGGTAATAAGGGTAACAATCATTGCAGCAGATTCAAAGTAGAAATCATGCATATAAGTCATAACCAAATCATTGTTATTTTTCATTACTGCATCAGTCATTAAAAATAGTATGCATGTACTGTAAATAAAGGATGCACCGGAACCAAGGGCAACTAAAGTATCCATGTTAGGGGATTTATTTATTACACCTTTTATTCCGTTAATAAAGAATTTCTGGTTAATTACCAGAATAAATAAAGTAATAAGCAACTGTATAAGTCCCATTGCCACGTGATTATCTGAAATAACTGCCGGGAGTGGCCAGCCAAACATCATATGCCCCATTGATATATACATAAGGGGAATAAGTAATACCAAAGAGGCAATCAGCCTTTTTTTGATTAATGGTGTCTGGGTATCTTCAATAGATGTTGAGTCAGATTTTGAACGTTTTCCACCGGCAGATGATATTCCGTAACCTGCTTTTTTTACTGCATCAAAAATATCCTTTTCATTGGCATTTCCTTCAACCTGCATGGAATTAGTTAAAAGACTGACAGAGACACTATCAACACCTGCTACCTTTGATACTGCTTTTTCAACACGATTTTGGCATGCGGCACAACTCATGCCGGTTATGTTATACTTGTTCATTGTCTACCTCCATACGCATTTATTTCATTAGTTTTTGAATTGTGGTAACTAATTCATCAACCACATCCATATTTCCTGCCTTAATATTATCTGCCACACAGGTGGAAATATGGTTTGATAATAGAATTTTATTAAAACTGTTTAAGGCTGCTGTAATGGCACTAACCTGAATTAACACATCAGTACAATAGGCATCATTTTCAATCATTTTCTTAACGCCCCTCACCTGACCTTCAATTCGGTTTAAACGGTTTATTAAATCCTTATATTCTTTATCTTCTCTTATTTTAGTTTTTGCACAACAGCATTCTTTATCCATAATTAATCTCCCATTGATTTTCTATGAATTAGATTATATACCCCTATAGGGTATCTGTCAAGAAAAGTTTTTGAATATTTCTATTGACAATAACAGGTTATAATGATAAACTTTTTATTGCTATGCGGATGTGGCGGAATGGCAGACGCAGCAGACTCAAAATCTGCCGCCCATAAAGCGTGCGGGTTCAAGTCCCGCCATCCGCACTTTTTATTTAATAATAATTATTATAGTCATCGGATAATCCGGTGATTTTTTTATTTAACGGAAATTAATGGCAAAAAAATAAAACCGGAAGATGTAATGTAGTATTACATTTCCCGGTTTTGCTTTTATTCTTCTGTTGTTGTATTTTCGCCGTTATCAGATGACAGTGAATAGGAATCACCACTACCTACTGCCTTACTGCTTGTCCCGTTTTCACAGGAAACAGCATATGTTTCCGAGGACTTTCGTCCGCCTTTAGATGTTTCAATATCACATGTAATAATGTAATAATCCTGCTTATTAATTTCTATTGTTTTTTCATAGTTAAAATATGCCACATCACCGTTTTTAAAGGTTCCATCAGAATTTTCCAGTTTGCCGGAAGATACTAAACTGTTGGCAAGAGAATTAACTGCCTCATCATAAGAAATCTTAGTAGGCTGATAATTGTATGCTCTTGTAACTACGTTACTGACTACTCCCTCATCATCTATTGCTACAAAATAATAAACGTTATTTCCCTTAGGAATTTTTATTTCTTTTTTGTAAACCTTAGAGTCTTTAGTAGGCATTGTACCGTCTGTTGTGTAATATACCTTGCATCCCTCCGGTACGGTAACAGATATTTTTTGCTCAGATGTATAATTTCCACTTTGTGGCTCAACCTGTGGTGCATCTACCTTTTTGAAATCCAAAATATATTTAGCAGTCATTTCCTTACTGGATTTACCGTTTTTGTCAATGGAATATGCACGTAAGGTAAATGTGCCTTCCTCTTCTAATTTTACCGGTGTAATATATTCCTTCTTAGTTGAACTTTCCTTAGGGTTACTTCCGTCAATGGTATAGTATATTTTAACGCCTTCTTCTGCTTCTAAGCTTATTTCAAGAGGCTTATCATAAGTTCCTTCATCAACGCCGGCAACAGGTATTGTACCATCAAAGTTTTTTAACTTTTCCTGAAGGTTAGATGGTGCAGAATTAATAAGGGGCTGAATTTTGTTCTCCATGTCGTTATTTTGATAAAGAACAATTAAATCCTCGTAATAATTAATGTTTGTATCATCTGTGTCAATTAAAAGCTCTAAATATTTAATTTCTTCCTGATCATAGCCGCCAATTATCTCGTCTATTGTATATACCATTTCATATGCTTTAATTTTCTGCTCCTTGGTAAAGGCATTGTTTGATGCATTTATAAACTGAGTTTTGGCATCCTTGTAATTCTTTTCCGTATAGTATTTATTACCAATGGAATAGTATCTGTTGTATTTCTTAGTCATAGTAGATTCTTTAATGGCAAGAGTAACAAATACTGACGCCGTAACTAATACAATGGCAACAACTGCAATTATTGCTATTTTTTCCTTGGAACTTTTCTTTGATTTTTTTGTTTTCATGTTGTTACTAACATTGCCTGTACTTTGGTAAACAGCCTTGGAATTGACTTTTTTTACCTCGCGGCTTTCTTTATGCTGCTTTATTTTCTCCTGTGCCAGAGCAGACTTAGACTCTGATTTTGTGCTTTCATGCTCTCTTGCATAGTCTTTTTTATTTAAGTTAGTGCTTTCCGGCTCTTTTGAAGAAATTCCACCTAAAATATTTTCAAAGGTATTATCAGGGGGAGTTGTAACTATATCATTTTCAAAAGAATTGATTTTTGTACCACATTTTGTACAAAACATCTGATTCTCATCACATTCACTTCCGCAATTTGGACAAATCATATTATTCTTCCTTTCTTAGGGATTCACGTTTGGAAAATACGCATCCGCAATAATTCTGTCTATATAAGTTATATTCCTTTGACAGTTCTATAGAACGTTTATATCCTTCTTTCTTTTTAAAATCAGAAAACAAATAAGGTATATTGTATTTATCTGATAATTCTTTTCCGATTTCGTTTAATTTAGCTGAATTTTTTAAGGGGCTGATGGATAATGTAGTTGTAAAGTAATCATAGTTTTTATTAGAAGCTATAGTAGCTGTTTTTTCTAATCTAAGTCTATAACACTTAAAACAACGGGCTCCACCTTCTAAACAATCCTCTAATCCCGTTACATTATTAAAAAATTCTTCCGGGCAGTAGTCACAAACTTTTACATCCACTTTGTTTATAAATTTTTTTTCACTAATAAACCTTCTTAGTTCCCGGGCTCTATGGTTATATTCTGACACACCGTCAATGTTAGGGTTATAGAATAATGCAGTAATATCAAAATATTGAGTTAAATATTCTAATACATAGCTGCTACATGGAGCACAGCACACATGAAGTAAAAGACGTGGTACTTTGCCAGCCTTTGTAATTATATTTAGTTCTTTTTCTAATTCCTTCTGATAATTTATTTTATTCATAATACACAATACATTCATGCTTCAAAAAAGACAGGAATAAGCCTGTCCTTTTTAAGTCATAAACACTATTTAATTAATGACTTACTCATTAAATATGCTTTTTCTAATATATTTTTCTCATTCGGAAATTTTAGCAAGTGATATGCTTCAATATATTTATAATATCCCGAATCATAGAAAAACTCTTCACGTTGTGGTTTGCTATAATAACTGTCTGCTGTCATTAAATACCAGTATACTTCTTTATTGACTGTACCTGAAGGTGTATTGAAAGAATATTCGCTTTTATCGATATAGTCTATAATCTTTCCGGTCACACCTGTTTCTTCCCGTACTTCCCTAATGGCAGTTTCCCGGTGATTTTCACCTTTTTCAACGGTACCTTTTGGTAAAACCCATCCTTCGTATCTGTTTCGATAGTTTTTATATAACAGTAAAATCTTCTTACGATATATAACCACACCGCCACAACTAACCGCTTTTTCCATTGCGATTCCTCCTGTCTGTTAGTGTGTGCTTAGTGTAAGTATACAGTATGAACCAATGCATTTCAAGACAACCATGAATTATTTTTTATCAAAATAAGAGTCAAAAATTTCCTTTACACAATTAACGGCGGAATTGCTGCCCTCCGGCATATTTTCAATAACAACTGCAATGGCAATTTTTCTCTTTCCTTTTTTGGCATACCCAACAAACCATGAGTTGACATTATCTTTTTTGTCAACTTCTGCAGTTCCGGTTTTTCCGTAGGCACTGTAATCTGAATTTGCCATAATACGCCCTGTTCCGTATTCACAAACAGCAGCCATATATTCCTGAAGCTGTTTTGCCTCGGCTTTAGTCATTAGTGTTTTGTATTTTTCCTGTTTTGTGTAACTTACAACATTTCCACTACTGCTTTCAATATGGTCAACAATGTAAGGTTTCATTAAAACTCCGTCATTGGCAATGGCTGATGCAATCATAGCCATATGTGCCGGTGATATGGTAGTTTTTCCCTGACCAATACTGGTTTGGGTAATATCAAATTCAGTGGAATCCTTATCCAGTGGAAAAACACTTTGGTTGTAATCCATGTCCAAAGGAAGCTTCTGATTAAACATTAAATCTTCTGCTGTTTTCTTAAATTTACTTACCTTTAAACTGTTACCAATAGTTGAAAAGGCACTGTTGCAGGAATAAGCAAAGGCATCTTTTAATGTTTCACTTCCATGGGAATTACCGTTAAAACATTTAATGGAAAATCCACCAAAATTTGCCTGACCATTACAATTATAACTAAAATCATTATAATTTTTATTTTCCCTCATATATTCAAGAGTTGTTAAAATCTTAAATATTGAGCCCGGAATATACTTTCCCTGGGTGGCACGGTTTACAAGTCTTGAATCATTTGGGTCATTGGCAATCTGATCCCATATATCGTTTATTGTTGAAGGATCATATGAAGGAAGAGATACCATTGAGTAAATCTCTCCTGTTGTAGGATTCATTACAAAAGCCGCACCTTTATATCCCTTTAAACTGTTATAAGCTGTCTTTTGAATATTAACACTTAAGGTTGTATGCACGTCACAACCTTTCTCAGTGTTATCGGTAAAATCATCTACAATTTTTGAAATTACATTGGTCTGGGATGAAAGCAAATCATAGTTGCACATTTTTTCAAGACCATATTTACCATGGGTGGTTATACCTATGGCATGGGAGAAAACATTTCCATAAGGGTATTCTCTTGTGTCATCGGTTAAATCACTTTCAGTATTTTTAGTGTCAGTATAGGCAAGCTTCTTGCCGTTTTTGCTGTAAATAGTTCCCCTTATAACCGTTGATGACTGACTGTCAATTCTGTGATTATATGGATTATTTAATATATCGTGGCTGTCTACTACAACAAAGTAAAGGTAATAACCTATCATAAATAAAAATATAAAGGAGATTACAAAGGTTGTAATTTTAGCCTGTTTATTCATTTTTTTTCGCTCAATGCTTGTTGATTCTGATTTCCTGCGTGTTGTGCGGCGATTTCCTGATTTTTGCCGTGTTTCTTGTTGCAACATTTCCTGTTCCCTCCATTGGCACTTTTCTTCTAACCGGTTTCTTTGCCGTAGTTGTACCTACTATGGCAAGTCCCTGAATTATGGCAAAGACAATTAATGTACTAAGTATTGAACTGCCACCATAACTTATAAGTGGTAGAGTTACTCCTGTTGAAGGAATCATTTTTATGGCACCTCCAACGGTTACAATTATCTGAACTGCGTACTGTATTCCAAGTCCAACACATACTAATTTGTTAAACAGACTTACCTGCTGCATTCCCGTATTTAAAAATGCAACAAAGCAACTTAAACAAACTAAAATAATAAGTACTGCAAAAATTGCTCCAAACTCTTCACCTATGGCTGAAAAAACAAAATCCTGATCCACAACGGGAACATCCGTAGGTCGTCCCTGATATAAACCTGTTCCTGTTAAGCCACCGTTACCTATTGCAAATAAGGATTGGGTTATCTGATAGCCGGTGTCAGCCGGATCAGACCACGGGTTCTGCCATGCAAAAACACGTTCCTGCACATGGTAAAAAATCTTATATGCCGCCACTGATGCAACGGAAAGACCGGTAAAGCCCACAAAAATATAACCGATATTTCTTGTTCCCACATATACCATGAATACATATATCATAAAGAATATTAAGGCACTTCCTAAATCCTTTGATACAACTAATATAATTACGTGGATTCCTGCCATTATGGCTGAAATTACTATCTGGCCGAATTTCGTTGATTTGGCAAGCATTCCAGCTATAAAAAATACAAATATTATTTTGACAAATTCTGACGGTTGGAAAGAAAAACTATTTCCAAATTTAATTGCAAGATTAGCACCGTTATCTTTTTTACCCAATACAAGAACTGATAACAACAATGCAATACCTACAAAACAATATATCCACGTAAGGGATTTCCACATTTCATATTTGCTCATAAGATATGGCACAATAAGTGATGCTAATGATACTATGGCAACAATTATGAATTGTTTTATACTGTTTTGAAAACGAAGTCTTGCTAAAATTATAAATCCAACAGTTAAAAGCATACACATGTTACTTAAAATTGCTTTATTTATGTTTGGATAAATAATTGGGAAAATTCCCAACACTACTATAAGATAACACAGCTGCGCCCCACCTAAAACAATAATAACAATATCGGTATTATCACTAGGGTCTGAAGCCTTTAAACCGGCATAGTGGGAATAAATTGTAAATATTCCCAGCAGATACGTGAGAAAAATAACTGCATTCTGACGTTGAAATATTCCTGCCAATTTGTAGGGATTCTTGCATCTTAAGGCGCTGAAACATTCCCATGTGTAAAATAGCATTAACAAAATAAATAAATATTTAGTTACTACAACAATAAAAGTACCCATTTTTCTTTTCTACATTACTCCTCTGTTAAAATGTCCTCTTGTGGTAGTGTCATCTGCCACAACAGGTATCTTTCTGATAAAGGCATCTTCTGCCATTGACAATATATTATCTGTTTCCTTCCGTTTCTCAATGGTGAGATTTATTCGTACACTTTTCAAATTAAGACCTTCTATGTCTTTTTCATATTTAAAAAGTGATAAAGGCTTACAATTATACATAACATTATAACAATATTTACATACACATCTGGTTACAAATTCATTTTTTTTTGAATCTTTTAGTGTGTATACAGTGTTATTATGTGCGCATTTATCTGTTGTTTTTATACAGCATCCTGCTGAAATCATTACAGGCATATATCCATAAACAATAAATTCCTCATTATTGCATTTTCGTGCTTTCAACTGTCTTAAATTAAGCTCAGCCGGTACTGTAGTTACAACATTGTAATTATATACATAGAAATTTTTGGCATAACCGTTATAGGAATAAACGTTATAGTCAAAAATGTATTCAGCTTCCGGATAATATTCATGTAAGAAATAATATTGTTCTAAATTTCTTATAAGGAAACCGTCTATACATGTTTCGTTGTCTAATGTATCCTTATATTCCTGCAAAAATATATCCATATCCTTTAAACGACTTACATAAGGCATGGCAATGTATACCTGCCTATTGTTTTCATTTATAAAATCAAATGCTCTTTTTATTCCTTTTTCATCGAAAAACTGAAGTTCAATATAAATTTTGTTTATAAATTCTTTTGAAACAGCAACCTGTAATTGCTCATAAGTGCTTACCGATACATTAATACACATATCACCATGGTAATTATCTTTTCTAACAGATACCCATTCATTATCTTTATCTGAATTGCCATAGATATTTCTTTTATAAGAAGATAAAATCTCCTGATATATTAACTCTAAAAGCTGTCGTCTGACATTTTTTATTTCACCCACAGTTAAAAATAAACCATCATCTAAATCTAAAAACACAGGATTAAAACTAAAATCGGTATCACCTGTTTTTAAAACCTGCTTTAATATTGTATCCTTGTCTATCGGGCGTTTCTGTGCCTTGTCAGGAATTAAGCCATAGGCTGTTATCTCCTTTCCATATACATTTGCACATATGGCAAAAGGCTTATTATTCTTACAAATTATTTTTACATCAAAGGTTTCCTTTAGCTTTTTGCCAATATATTTATTTTTAATATTGGATGTTAAGGCTTCATTTCCACTTCTAAAAGTAGGCTTTTTTAATGAAATCATTTCCTTTCCGTTATGAACCTTATAATAACTTTCATTGAAACCGTTTCTGTTAAACAAATTATATAATATATCTATATCCCGGGAATCTACTTTATAACCGGATTTATTTTTTTGGTATAAATCTATATATTTTCTATATATACTTACAACTCCGGCAATATATTCAGTTTTCTTCATTCTTCCTTCTATCTTAAGGGAATGAACACCTGACTCAATAATATCAGGTAAAATATTCAAAGTACATATATCTTTTGGACTTAAAACATACTTTGAATCCCCCGGATTTAATACTTTTTTGTTCTGTATTACATCATATTCCATTCGGCACGGCTGGGCACATCTTCCACGGTTTCCACTTCTGCCACCTATGTAGCTGCTTAAAAAACACTGTCCTGAATAACAATAACATAGGGCACCGTGAACAAAACACTCTATTTCAATATTTACATTTTCATGAATATCCTTTATTTCTTTAAGGGACAATTCCCTTGGAAGAACAACCCTTGTGGCACCAAGTTCTTTTAATTCCTGTGCTGTGCGTTTGCCAAAGATGGTCATCTGGGTGCTGGCGTGAATGTGTAAATCAGGAAAATGTGTTCTGATATAATTAAAAACTCCCATATCCTGCACAATTACTGCGTCTAAACCATTTTCATATAATGGAAGAATATAATTATAGAGTTTTTCGTTAATTTCGTCATCACGCAAAAGTGTATTTACAGTTAAATAAAGCTTTCTATTATGTATGTGTGCATAATTAATGGCATCAATTAGCTGCTCTGTTGTCAAATTATCAGCATTTGCTCTTGCACCAAACATTTCGCCACCGGTATATACGGCATCCGCCCCTGCATTAAATGCAGCTATAACACTTTCATAGGAGCCACCCGGTGCTAAAAGTTCAATATCCATGTCACTCTCCAAAACCATCTTTCAAGATACGACCAGGCTAAACCTGATCGCTATATTCCTTTAATTAATTTTTTAATTCTGTCTGTAATCTTACAATCTCTTTTTCAAGTTCCTTGATTTTATCTAAAGCTTCTTTTAATTCTTTTTCAGTAGCTTCTGCCTTTGAATCTGAGACAATTAATTCGTGCTTTAAATCATAAACTTCTTTTTCTTTGATTTCCAAATCATTTTCTAACAAATCAGCCTGTTTTTTAGCCTTGAAGTAATCATTGGCAATGTTGATTTCAAGTAAGATACGCTGCATATCCATTTTCTGCATACGGTAGTTTTCGTTTTGCTTAAATTCCATAATCATATTGTTTATGTATGAAGCTACCTTTTGTAAATATGCTTCACTTTCAAAACCACCGATATTGTATATTTTTCCATCTATAATTACATCTATATAATTCTTTGATGCCATAATTTTCTCCTAACTGTATAAAATACCTATATAAATACTGTACCTTAAAACTTCAATTATAATATCATAAATTACTGTTATGGTCAAAAGGTATTTGGTGTTATGGGTTTTTGGAAAAGTAATAAATCCTATTGCTCATAAGGAATACCTAAATGTTCATAGGCTGTAGGGGTTGCAATACGACCTCTTGGTGTACGCTGTATTAATCCATTTTGTATAAGGTAAGGCTCGTAAACATCCTCTAGAGTACCTGAATCCTCCCCTAAGGCAGCCGCTAATGTGTCTAAACCTACAGGGCCTCCGGCAAATTTGGAAATAATGGTATCTAAAATACTTCTGTCCCCTCTGTCTAAACCTAATTTGTCCACTTCTAAAAGATTAAGGGCGGTGTTTGCCACATCTTCCGTGATAACGCCGTCATATTTTACCTGGGCAAAATCCCTGACACGTTTTAAAAGGCGGTTGGCAAGTCTCGGAGTTCCTCTAGAACGCCTTGCCATTTCCTCGGCACCTTTATCATCTATTTCCACTCCTAAAATATCGGCGGATCTTATTATAATTTTTTTTAGTTCTGATATATTATAAAATTCTAATTTATTAATAACTCCAAATCTGTCTCTTAAAGGTGCAGTAAGAAGTCCTGCCCTTGTTGTGGCACCGATCAATGTAAATTTTGGTAAATCAAGCCTTATGGAGCGGGCAGCCTGTCCTTTCCCAATCATTATATCAATGGAATAATCTTCCATTGCCGGGTAAAGAACTTCTTCCACCTGTCTGTTTAATCTGTGGATTTCATCAATAAATAAAATATCATTTTCAGATAAGTTATTAAGGATTGCAGCCATTTCTCCCGGCTTTTCAATGGCAGGGCCGGAGGTTACCTTAATATTTACTCCCATTTCGTTGGCAATAATAGTAGAAAGGGTGGTCTTACCCAGTCCCGGAGGACCATAAAGTAACACATGGTCTAAAGGTTCGTTTCTGGTTTTTGCTGCTTCTATGAAAATTTTTAAGTTATTTTTTGCTTTTTCCTGACCAATATACTGGTCTAATTTCTGAGGCCTCAGACCTTTTTCTATAACCGCGTCTTCCGAAACCATTTCTGTTTGAATAATTCTTTTATCCATATTTAATCCTCATTAAAAAATATATTTAAGTGCATTTTTCAGTAAATCTTCCGCATCCATATCCTTAGCATTTGGCACCTTTTTAATGGCACTGTATGCATCTGATTTGGAGTATCCTAAAGAAACAAGAGCTTCTAGTGCATCATCAAAATCACCCTTTGCTGCCGGAATTTCTTCATAGTCTGTTCCACCGATTACACTATCCATATCAATTTTATCCTTAAGCTCAATAATAATCTTTTGAGCAGTTTTGTTTCCTATACCCTGAGCTTTTGCAATAGCCTTGGCATCTCCTGATATAATGGACATGGCTAGGGCATCACCGGGACATGCAGTTATAATGGCAAGTCCACCCTTAGGTCCTACTCCACTTACTCCAAGAAGCATTTTAAAAAAATTAAGTTCGTCTTTTGAAAGAAAACCATACAGCTGCATGGCATCTTCCTTTACACTTAAATAAGTATATATTTTTAATTCCTCTCCAATACCTATAGTGTCAAGTACATGCCCGGGCATAAAGATTCCGTAACCAATTCCGTTATTATCTATAATTACTTTGTCATTTTCAATATTCTCTACTATACCTTTTATATAAGAAATCATTTTAAATATCCTCGTTAACAATAAATCTAATTGTTTCGTAAAATCAGTTATTTGTACGACCACATTATAATAGCATATATCAATTTTTTATACAAATCTATCTTATTTATTGTCGAAATTTTAAGATAAATATGCTATATTAAATGAATGAATGAATAATGAATCGGAGATAAATTTATGAAAAAGGACAAACTTAAGAAATATTTAAAATCGTTTGTAATATTTACACTTGTTGCTTCGTTATCAGTATCAATATCAGGATGCAGTAAAAAAGAAGAGTTTCCCCTTTCTCTTACGAACTTTTGTTTTGATACTACTATTACAATTACCATTTATGAATACGCCGGGGAATCGGAAGCCCAGGATATTATAAATGAATGTTTCGGGTTGTGTAATCATTATGATAAAATGTTTAGCACAACAAAAAAAGACAGTGATATTTCAAAAATTAACCAAAGCAAAACAAAGGGCTGCAAAGTTAATCATGTTGTATCGGATGTAATAAAGGACAGTATTAAGTACAGTAAAAAATCAAAAGGAGCATTTGATGTTACAATTGGAGAACTTTCAGATATGTGGAATGTAACAGGGGATAATCCTACAGTTCCTGATGATAAAAAAATTAAAGAAGCCATTAAACATGTAGGCTATAAAAACATAAAGTGTGAAGATGAAAAAGTAACTTTAAAAGATGGTGAAACCCGCCTTGATTTAGGAAGTATTGTTAAGGGATTTGTTGCTGACAAACTTAAAAGCTATATGATTTCAGAAGGGGTAAAATCAGGGATAATCGATTTAGGTGGTAACATACTTACCATAGGTGGAAAATCTGATGATGAACCATTTGTAATAGGGATTAAGAATCCTTTTTATAATAATGACATAACACCAACAGTAAATGGCAATGAAGATTACATAAAAAATAACGATGAATATTGTCTTAAACTTGATGTATCAGATAAATCTGTAGTAACGTCAGGAATTTATGAGAGATATTTTAAAAAAGATGACAAAATATATCATCACATACTAGATACTTCTACCGGGTATCCTGTGGATAATGATTTAGCTTCGGTAACTATAATTTCAAATTCATCTGAGGCCGGGGATGCATTAAGTACAACAGCTTTTATTATGGGGCTTAAAGATGGAATGAATCTGATTAATAAAACCCAAAAAACTGAAGCAATTTTTGTAACTAAAGGCGGAAAAATACATATGTCAAAAGGACTTGAACAAACAGAAGATGGTGATGTTATAATAGAAACAACTACTTCATCAGAAAAAGAATGAGACTGGGATGGTCTCATTCTTTCTTTTTTATTGACACCCTGAAAAAACGTAACATAAATTTCTTAAAGTCAAAGGGAAATAAAGGGTATATATAGCTTGTCTGGGCTATGGTTCTGTTCAAAGCAATAGTTAGTAATGTGAAAACACATCCTATTATCATTCCCCACAAATTAAATAACTGGGTAAGAATTAATATTATTATCCTTAAAAATTTAATGGAATATGCCAGCTCATAATTTTCATGGGTGAAATTGGCAATGGCAACCACTGCCATGTACAGCATGGTTTGCTGGTTAAACCATCCTGTATTTACTGCAAACTCACCGATTATTATGGCAGCAATTAAACTTAAAGGGGTATTTAATGTGCTGGGAGTATTTATTGCCGCTAATTTTAAACCATCAATAGCAAGCTCTAACAATAAAAGCTGCCAGAAAATGGGGACAAATTGTACATCTGTAATTTTGGTAAATTCAAGCCAGTCCGGTAACAGCCCCGGATTGTTTGCATATAGCAAATAAAGAGGGGTTAAAATTAATGACATAACTGTAATGAAGGCACGGGCAAGTCTTAAATAAGTCCCTGTAATTGGCGGAAAATAATAATCATCTGCTTCTTCTATTACATCAAAAATAGTTGTCGGTAAAATCATTGCGGCAGGGGAATTATCCACTAAAATACATATTTGTCCTTCTAATATTTCAGCAGCCACAGTATCCGGTCTTTCAGTATATCTGAATTTAGGAAACGGATTAAACCAATGGCCTTTATGAATACATTCCGAAAGGCTTTCCTGATTCATAGGCAACGCGTCTGTTTTAATATTTTCAATTTGTGATTTTATTCTTTTTAGAAGTTTTTTATCAACCCTGTCTTTCATATAACAAAGGGCTATATCCGTTCTGGAACTTTTTCCGGCTCTAAGTATTTCACACATATATTCAGGATTTCTGATTCTCCTTCTTATAAGTGCTGTGTTTAATACTAATGTTTCCACAAAGCCATCCCGTGAACCTCTAAGAACCTTGTATTTTTCAGGCTCCTGAACATTTCTTGCAGGATATTTCCTTACGTCAATTAGCATTGCCTTATCATATCCGTCAATTAACAGGCATACCACTCCTGAAAGAAGCAATGTAAGAACATTATATTTATCGTCATATAAGTCTATTTGTATAAAAGGAATTTTATTATCAGCGAAATCTTCCACCGGTACATTTAAATCGGAAGGCTCAATACCTGTAAAAAACTCCTGGACTTTCTGTATTAAATCATTGTCGCAAAATCCGTTTATATAATACATTACGGCTTTCTTTCCACCAACAATAAAATTACGCTTTAAAATATCAAAGCTTTCATCAATATATAATATTTCATCAAAAGTATTAATGTTTTCAACAATATTTTTATTAATAAATTTTTCCATAAAAAACCTCACACCATTACTAGTGTGAGATTTTTTAGAAAATTTATTCAATTTTTAATTATAGTTTTTCAATAACTTTCTTTGGACACTTTTCGGCACATACACCACATTTTTTACATTTATCCTGCATAATTGTTGCCAGATTATATCCAAAATCAATAGCCTGCACAGGGCAGTTCTTTGCGCATAGTCCACAGCCAATGCAACCTGCACTACAAGCCTGCATTACATCCCTTCCTTTATCGTGGGAACTACATTTAACCATGTATTTAGTATCAGCAGGTATAATTGAAATTAAATTCTTAGGACATGCTGCAACACATTTGCCACATGCCTTACATTTTTCGCTATCAACTATTGCCTTGCCGTTTACTACGTGTATGGCATCAAATTCACAGGCTTTTACACAGCTTCCAAGTCCTAAACAGCCATAACTACAGGCTTTTGCACCTCCACCGGGAATGTTTGCAGCATCCTGACATGACATATTTCCATAATAGTTATATTTATCTTTGGCTTTTTCACAGTCACCGGAACAGGCAACATAAGCCACTTTTTTAACTACGTTAGCTTCAACTCCCATTATGTCTGCTATTATCTTTGCAGTGCTTTCGCCACCTACAGGACAGGCTGACGGATCACATTCTCCTTTGGCAATGGCTGATGCTAAGGCATCACATCCGGCATATCCACAACCACCGCAATTGTTACCGGGTAATGCTTCTCTTATGGCAACTTCTTTTTCATCTACTTCTACTGATAAGAATTTGCCGGCAATACCCAGTGCTATACCAATAATCAAACCTACGCCACCAACAATGGCAACGGCATATAAAATTCCTGTCATTGTTGTACTTAATGCTAAAATTTCCATATATGCCTCCTTATACAACACCGGTAAATCCGGTAAATGCTATAGCCATAAGTCCTGCTGAAATAAGTACAATAGGTGTACCTCTAAAAGGTTTTGGAATATTATTGTTTTCTGATTTTTCTCTTATTCCTGCAAGAATTACAATTGAGATTAAAAATCCAAAGGATGTACCAAAGGAACATGCCATGCTTTCACCCAAATTATAACCGTTATCTATGTTTGAAATTGCTACACCAAGTACGGCACAGTTGGTTGTAATTAATGGCAAATATACCCCAAGTGCCTGATATAATGGTTTAACAAATTTCTTTAATATCATTTCAACTAACTGAACTAAAGCTGCAATTACAAGAATAAATACAATGGTTTGTAAGTATTCAAGATTAAGGGGTGTAAGTATAGCGTAATAAACACCATAGGTAACTGCTGATGCAATCATAATTACAAAGATTACTGCAGCTCCCATTCCCGCAGCAGTATCAGTTTTTTTAGAAACCCCAAGGAATGGACACAAACCTAAAAACTGACTTAATACAACGTTATTTACCAGTGCAGCTCCCACTGCAATTAACATACAATTAACCATTTATGCCTCCTCCTTTTCATCTTTAGTGCAATTGGTAAAATCACTGCCACAGCCTGTGCATCCCACACACCCCTGTTCACACTGGAGTTTTCGTGGCTTCTTTCCATGGCTGATTCTTATCTGGTTCTGAATGGCAATAAGGGCAGCTAAAATAAAGAATGCTCCTGGTGCCATAACGAAAATACCTATACCGTCCCATCTAGGAATATTAATTCCAAGAATAGTTCCTGCACCAATTATTTCTCTAAAACCTCCAAGGAGTGACAAGGCTATTGTAAATCCAAGTCCCATTCCCAAGCCGTCAAATAATGCCGGTATAGGAGGATTTTTTGAAGCATAGCTTTCTGCTCTTCCTAAAATAATACAGTTAACAACAATCAGTGGTATGTAAATCCCAAGAGACTGGTTAAGAGATGGAAGATATGCTTCAAGAAGAAACTGTAATATAGTTACAAAACTAGCTACAATAACAATAAATGCCGGTACTCTCACTCCGTTAGGAATGACTTTTCTAAGAAGTGAAATTACGAAGTTTGACAAAACAAGAACTGCCATTGTACTAAGTCCCATTCCTGCTCCGTTTATCATGGAAGATGTGACAGCCAGTGTCGGACACATTCCAAGAATAAGGACAAAAGTAGGATTTTCCTTAATAATACCGTTATATAATCGCTCAACACATCTGTTCATTAATTAGCACCTCCTGTAATATTTTTTACACAGGCAATTGCAGCGTTTACACCATGTGTTACCGCATTTGTGGTTATTGTTGCACTGCTTATGGCATTAATTTCATTATCAGCAGAAGCTCCTGCCTTATTATATTTGAAATAATCAACTTTTTTATTTTTAAACTGGGACATAAATGAATCTTCTTTCGCTTTCATTCCAAGTCCCGGTGTTTCACTTAATGAAAGGAATGAAATTCCCGTAACGGTTCCGTCTGTTTTTATGCCTACCGTAATTTGAAGGGAACTGCCATAAGCTTCATTATCCGTAACCGTAACAATATATCCTAAATCATTACCGCTATCATCTGTTGCTTTAACAACATTATCAATGGTGGCATTATAAGCCTTAATTGTGGAAATCCCATTTTCCTTTTCAGTATTTTTGATTTCATTAGAAATGGTGTCATTTAATTTTGAATCAAAATCCACAGTATCATATTTAGAAAGTCCCGGCATTACGGCTTCATAGGCCTCAACCATTGTTTTTTCTTCCTGCTTTGCCCTTGCATCTGATGTAACATTGTAAACAAAGCCAAGTCCCAAACCGGAAATTAAAGTTATAACAAATAATATTAATGTATCTTTAAATAATTTGTTCATATTATCTGCCTCCCTTCTGTTTTACAATACCAAAAGCTCTAGGTATTGTATATTTTTCAATAAGAGGAACAAGAAGGTTACAGAATATAATGGCAAAAGATACACCTTCTGCATTTGCTCCAAAAGTTCTGAATATAGCAGTTAAAAGTCCAAGACATATGCCATAAATATACCTGCCGCCCTTTGTAATAGGTGATGTAACATAATCAGTTGCCATAAAGAAGGCACCAAATATTAAACCGCCACCGCAAAGCTGCTGGGCTAAAAATACAGGGTCAGATGACTGATTAAATAACATAATACATACAGCAAATACAGCAATATATGTAAGAGGTATTCTTACGTCAATTATTTTTCTGATAACTAAGTAAGCTGCACCGATTAAAAGTGCAATAATACTTGTTTCACCAATGGTTCCTGCATGATTACCGATAAACATGTCAATAAGTGATGCAGAGCTTTCACCTGCATTTTTTAATGCTGTAAGTGGTGTTGCACTGGTGGCAGCATCAATTTCCTTAACATCCTTAGGATAAAATGCTGTCATGTCACCGGCAAAGGATAAAACAAGGAAACATCTGGCACCTAATGCCGGGTTCATAAAGTTTTGACCTAAACCACCAAAAAGCTGTTTTACAATAATTATTGCAAAAGCTCCACCTAATGCCGCTTTCCAATATGGAAACGTGCATGGTAAATTAAGCGCCAGTATCATACCTGTTACTACGGCACTTAAATCAAAAATCGTTATTTTCTGATCTGTTATTGTTGTGTAAATATATTCCGCCGCAACACAGGAAATAACTGTAATTAATATAAGTAATGCTGAATGAATGCCATATTTGATTCCAAAAAGATTGGTATAGTTATATATGCCAAAAGCTGATGTAGGAATCATGGCAATAATAACATCCCTCATTATACTTCCGGTTGTCATTTTAGCCTTTACGTGAGGGCTTGATGATACGTTATACATTATTTGTCACACTTACCCTTTCCTACGTGCTGCCTGCACTTTTCTTTTCATTGTTCTAACTGACTGCGTAATATTTCTATTGGCAGGACAGTTGTAGTTACATGTTCCACATTCTATACATTCCATGCCATGCATTTTTACAAATGCTTCCATATCGTTTGCATCTGCCGCATGGGCAAGCTTGGCACAAATAAGACCTTCCGGACAAACCATGGCGCATTTACCACAGTTTAAACAGTTAGTCATTGTTGCTCTTGAAATTTCATCCTGTTTGAATGCTAACAGAGCTGAAGAACCTTTTATAACAGGAACTTCTAAAGAAAACATCGCCTGTCCCATCATAGGCCCGCCGGAAATGATTTTTTCAACGTTTTCATCCATTCCTCCGGCTTCCTTAACTAACTGTGCGTGACTGGTTCCAAATGGCACCTCCAGGTTGCATGGACTGTTAATTCCGTCTCCTGAAACGGTAACAATACGTTCCGTAAGAGGTTTGTTGAATTTAACTGCACGATAAATATTATATATTGTATCAACATTATCAACTATACAGCCTGCATCAGCAGGGAGCATTGAGGAATTAATTTTCCTTTTAGTAACTGCATATATAATATGTCTCTCAGAACCCTGCGGGTATTTTGTTTTTAATTCTGCTACACTGATTTTGTCTTCTTTTTCAGTAAGCTTCTTTAAATTTTCTATAACATCAGGTTTATTGTTTTCCACAGCAATAACACCTTTTGCATTTTCAAAAAGCTTAAGTACGATTTTTAAGCCCTCAATTACCTCTGACGGCTGTTCTACAAGTCTTCTATAGTCGGAAGTTATGTATGGCTCGCACTCAGCTGCATTTACAATTACATAATCAATGGAGTTATCATCCTTAGGAGTAAGCTTTACATGAGTAGGAAAGCACGCACCTCCAAGTCCGACTACGCCACAGTCTTTTACAGCTTTTCTAATAGTATCTTTTGACCAGGGTTCATTATTTGGTTCATAACTATATTCTTCATATAAATTGTCATTTTCGATAATGATAGAAAGAACCTTGCTTCCGTTAGGAACTAATCGTTTTTCGATTTTCTTAACAGTACCTGAAACAGATGAATGAATGTTAGCTGATACAAATCCATCTGCACCGGCAATAAGCTGTCCCTTAAGAACTCTCTCTCCCACTTCTACAACAGGTTTCGCCGGTGCACCAATGTGTTGTGATACCGGAAAAACAAGTTCACCTTCAGGAAGAATTTTTCTTACGGCAACATCTTTAGACAATTCTTTTCCATCATATGGATGAACTCCACCCTTAAATGTTAGAATAGACATTTTTTTACCTCTCTTTGCCATGCTTAAAATAATGATTTAAATATCTAAAATGGTTCCAAAATAATAAAAACCAATAATAAATATAATAATACTTTTTCACGTTATATTCAATGAAAAAGGACTTTAAAATATTACTTTTAAAATATAACAAAGGTTATTCTCCAACCAGCATACAGAAATTAATATAAATAAATCTTTGTAATATATGTAATAACAATGCGTATAAGAATGAAACAACTATTACTATAACAATATTTGTTAATTTATTATACGAATGGACTACTTTCTTTTTTATGTATATAGTGGATAAGTATGTTCCATATCCAATAAATATCAGGCTTGTTACTAACATACCCATAAGACCGATTTTTGAAAGCATGGGACTTGCAGAATTGTAATATAAATAACTATATTCCGGTTCACCATGTATGTATACCTTATGTAATTTACTTCCTTCCTTTGCCAGTTGATATTCCAATCCGTCTGAGCGATATATATATGTAAATATCATATATATAATAAAATCTAAAGACCAAAGTATTTTATTTATTTTATTTTTCAAAGCTTAAATCCTCCTGCTTTTTCCTATAACGGATAATTGATGAAATATAAATATTATTTTAATCATAACATATTTGGGGTTAAGTAAAAATACAAAGGGACATATCACATTAGCGATAGTCCCTCTAAAAGTATTTTAACTATTTAATTTTCACAATTCGCTTTGACCATTTTCCATATATCTTTTTACCATTTACAACATTGTATGTACGAATGATAATTATATATTTTTTGCCTTTCTTAACTCCTTTTATTGTTGACTTAACAATAGTGTTCTTTTTAAGGAGTTTTACCTTGGCATGTTTTGAATTTTTGCTTGTCCAGTATTTAATCTGATAACCGGTTGCTTTCTTATTTTTCTGCCATGATAATTTAATACTCTTTTTAGCTTTCTTTGCCTTAAACTTTTTAACAACTAATTTCTTATATTTGCCATCAATTGCTTTAGATGTTGGTGTAACCTTTGATGTTGTAGTTGTTTCAGAAGGCTTTTCGGTAGTAGGTTCTGCTGTAGTTGGCTCTTCACCCTTTTCTCCTATAACATTTAATTCTACTAAAACTTTCTGATTAGCAAGTTGTGCGAAGATTTTTCCGTATACAGGATCATCGGCATATCTTTTAGCATAATTTTCATATATTTCATGAGAAATTACTGCACCTACTGTAACCTTAGTATTATAAACCGGTATTGTTACCCTTAAAGTCTCATCATTAATAATGTTTTTGTTTGAGGATATCCAGTATCTCTGATGGTCAGGAATTTCTTCTTCCGGATTTACAATTCTTGCAATAATTCCGTTATTATCTGGCTTTGAAACATAGTTTGATGAATAAACATTTCCATTTTCATCCTGATATATGCCGTAAAATACCTTCAAATCTCCTGTAATATTATTTGCATCGCTGTTTTCATTTTTTATAAACTCAAAGAAGTTTTCTTTTGCACTATTCATAAAATTAACAGCATTAGTTATTTCTTCTTCTGTTAAAGGTATAACTGTTACATCAAACTTAGTTGAAGCAGAAATATCGGTATTTTCCTTGTTGGTAATTGTTACTGTTAATGTAATTGTTTTTTTATCTTCTCCCGGAAGCGGTCTGTATGTGTATGTACGATAGCCATAAATTTCCATTACAGATGTATCGCTGCTTTCAACCTTGAAATCGTAATACTTACCATCAAGACCTAACTTTCTAGGGGTAACTAACTGTATGTCATCTTTCACATTACTTAAATCAATATCTCCACCTGTAGTGAAATTTGAAAGATTATCTTTATATGTGTCAACCTTTTCCTGTAATGCCTTTGTCTGCTCTAATACTTCGTTATATGCTAAAACTTTAACAGGTATTTCACGTTTAATGGTTTCAGTAACCTGATCTTCACCTGAATTATATCTGCCAAATGTAAATTCAGCTGTTATAACAACATTTTGATCCTCTGATTTTCTATTTACCTTTGCTGTATAGTACATGTTAGTAAAGTCACTGTCCCATTCAGCAGAGTTACTAATTGAAATTACACTGCTATCTGAGGATGTATACTTTACTTTTACCCATTTAACATTTTTATCTGAGCCATTGTGACTGACATTTGGATTAGCAGGAAGCATTAAGTTTTCTGTTACACTTTGTAAATCTTCGTTTTTGTCTAAAATCTGATTATCAATGTATTCATCCCTTACTGCTTCAAGGTCTTTTTTTACCTTGTCTAAATCCCAATAGAAATTAACACATCTTGGTGCATATTCCACTGTAACATTATTTAATGTTAAATTAAATGTAACATCTGCCTGTCCCATATATCTGTATGCATATCCGGCATCAAATAAATTAATGTAAAAATAATGTATTGTTCCATCTTCATCAATGTATGTTGCACCATCAGAAAATCTGTTTTCAACATTCTTTATTGATACTTTTATGCCTTTATTGGCGTAAGCTTCTTTGGATTCAATGAGATTTGATAGATATGTGTTAATATTTTTGTCTGTATTAAATTTCGGAGAAATAACTCCTGATGGAAGTTCATTTACAAGTGCATCAAGGGTTGCCTTATCTTCCACATCAGTGTTTGCAACCTTAATCTGCCATTTTAAAACAGGATAACCATTATTTATGCTGCTGTCTGTTGCAAATGCTTCTCCTAAATCAGATGCAATACCTTTTAATTCATCTGATGATAATTTTGTAACATCAGGTTCATCTGCATCAGAAATTTTAAAGCCATAAACATTTGAATTTATCCCTTCAAGATAATAGCATTTTTCAAAAGAAACATAGGCATTAATATATCCTATAGCTGCACCATTTTGAGTTTTTTCCGTAACCGCACCGGTTGTATAACTGTTTTTTACTGTTGATACATTGTTTGTGGTACCATATCCATAACCGACTAATCCACCTGAATATATTGTTCTTGTTGCTGTTGTAGTAACACTTCCTGTGTTATAGCAGTTTTCAATTGATGTGTATGTTTTAATTTCACCTGTTATACCTGAAACTCTCGCTCCACCGGTAATGTCACCTGCATTATAACTGTTTGTAATGGTTGTATTTTCAGAATATCCTGTGATTCCGGCAATGTTTTTCGCATTTTTGTTTGTAACATTTATAGTTGCTTCGTTACCACAATTTGTAATGGTTGTATTAACTGCTTTAGCCACAATACCTGCATCAAATCCAAGAGTTGATGTAACATTTCCCTTAACTACAAGGTTTTTAATTGTGGCACCATTAGTCTGACCGATTAATCCCTGATAAGTTTTCTGGGCGTTAATATCTAATGTTACGCTATGTCCGTCACCGTCAATTGTTCCCGTAAAAGCATCAGGTAAAGTATTATCACCTTGACCTATTGTTTCAGTAACATTTTCAATGTCGCTAGTAAGAATGTAATTTCCATCTAATGGATATTCAGCATCCTTGCCGATTTTGGCCCACTGAGTGGCGTCTGATATTTCAATTACATTTGATGTATCATCAGCTTTGGTGTAAGTTATACTTACATTTGAAAATGCCAATGCCATGGTAAGAGCAATTGAAATAACCTTTTTGGTTGTGTTGTTTCGTCTCATTTTCGTTCTCCTTCAATTAGTAAAATAGTAAGAGTAACACGAAAAAAGCCCTAAAGCGTATGCTCTAGGGGTGCGATAAATCTTATATATGCAAAATAAAGGCATCAAAATAAAGCCTTTTTGCAATAGAAGCCCTTTATCAATTCCCCGTGATATAACTCCAAACTCTATGCAGGTCTCCTGGCTTACACATCATCACTTTTATTTACCTTCCCGGTTGCCCAGTGGCGATTAAAAATCATACATGAATAACATGCCGCATAAATATGCGAATAAAAATTCCGTGCTTACAGTGGCGGGACCGTGCAGGATTTCCACCTGCTTCCCTCTTAGCTGATTTTTACATCAGAACATAAAGTCCATATGATATTTTTTAACATCACGGGTAATTTTAGCATTGTGTAATTAGATTGTCAACTAACGTAAAAATATGCTAAAATATACTTATGCTAGTAATAAGAGATAAAGCAAATATAAAAATTGACTACCCGGTTTCAACGATTGCAAATCCTGATAAAACAATATTTTTTGATATTGAAACAACGGGATTTTCAAGAAAATACTGTAATGTTTATTTAATAGGCTGTATGTATTTTTCTAATAATGAATTAATGTATGCCCAGTGGCTGGCTGAGAATTTTAATGATGAGGCAAATGTTCTTATGGCGTTCCACAAATTTTTAAAGGGATTTAACACCATTATTCATTTTAATGGAAATGCTTTTGATATTCCTTTTGTTAAAGAAAGAGGTGAGAAATACAACTTAGACTTTGATTTTGACAGATTTAACAGCATAGATATTTATAAACCTCTGTCGAAATTAAATCATATATTAAATCTGGAAAATCAAAAGCAGAAAACCTTTGAAAAAGCATTAAACATAAAACGTACTGATCCTTTTTCAGGCGGGGATTTAGTAGAGGTCTTTAAGCATTATGTAGAATCAAAAGATGAGAGGCTTATTTTCCCCCTTCTGCTACATAATCGTGAAGATGTTATTAATATGGGAAAATTAATATCCCTTTTATCTGTAAAAGATGTGTTTGATGGGAAATTTCATATTCAGGAATATTCCATTAACGAATATACAAATGTTGAAGGGGACATAGAAAAAGAATTAAGAATTAATATTTCATTTGAAAACAGGATTCCACTAAAAATGATATATAACAAAGATTATCTTCATTTTTCTGCCATAGATGATAGAGGATATATAACCGTTAAAATCATAAATGGAACCTTTAAGTATTTTTTCTCCAATCCGAAGGATTACTTTTATCTGCCTTTAGAGGATAAAGCAATTCATAAAAGTATTGCTTCTTTTGTGGATAAAAACTACAGAAAACAGGCGACAGCTTCTACCTGTTATGAGAAATTTTCAGGGGAGTTTTTACCGGTGTATTCTTTAGAAAATGATTGTTTTCTACAGGTTTTAAGAGAGGATTACAAATCTAAAACAGGAGTCATCAAACCTTCAGTTTTAAAGGATGAAAACATTTATTCATATGTTTTAGATATTATTAAATTCATGAAAAATAAATAGTTATAACTAAGTAAGGAGGTTCACATTTAGTGAACCTCCCTGCTGTTTTTAAACGATAGAAAATGATTATTTACCACTCATCTGTTTTTCCTGAGCTTCAATCATCTTCTTAACCATCTGTCCACCAACAGAACCTGCCTGTGCAGATGTTAAGTTTCCGTTGTAACCGTCTGTAAGCTGTACACCTACTTCTGATGCACATTCCATTTTAAATCTGTTCATTGCACTCTTTGCTTCTGGAACATTTACATTGTTTGAATTACTCATTTCAATTACCTCCATTTTCACAATCAGATATTTAAAAATTGTAACCAACCTTCAATTGAATTTTTGTTACACTAGTATTATGTGAAGAAAAGAGATTAATAAACTGGTAAGTTGTTGTTAATCTGACATTTTTTTCAAAATATAATAATTTAAAAAGTCTCTTTTATAAGATTAACTATTGTAGTAAATTTCATTCCGTTTGAAGCTTTAATTAAAACTGTATCTCCGGGTTTGATATACTCACTGATATTTGACTCAAAGTCCTGTTTATTATTAAAATGATAAACCATGTTGCATCCGCTTTTTGCAGCATCAGCTATGTTTTGTGCCAAATCACCAATACATATAACTTCATCTATTTTTAATCGGGCAGCTTCTTCTCCTACCTGTCTATGAAGTTCTGCTTCATTGTCTCCTAACTCATACATATTACCTAAGATAGCTACCTTTCTGCCATCTGCTTCTGATAAAACATTAAGAGATGCTTTCATTGACATGGGATTGGCATTGTAACAGTCATCTATTACTGTTATATTGTTTACGTTAAAGATGTTATTTCGGCCGTTTATTGCCTTAAGCTTTCTAATGCCGGAATCTATTTCTGAAAAACTCATTCCAAAATGAACACCTATGCAGGTAGCTGCTAAGGCATTATAAATCATGTGAAATCCCGGAATTGGAATCAGTGTTGTAAAGGTTTTATCAAAGTATCTGATTTCTACTTCTGTTCCCATAACGCCTTTTGATGTGTGAGAAACAATTCCCACATTCTGCTTTGTATTTATGCCGAAAAACATTGGTTCATGTCCGTTTACTTCTTTTACATTAATTAATTTGTCATCATCACCATTTAAAACTACAAAACAATCTTTTTGTGCGTGTTCAAACATTTCTGTTTTAGCTCTGAATACACCATCTCTGTCTCCTAAATTTTCCAAATGGCATGTTCCAATATTAGTAATTACGCATACATCCGGCTTTGAAATATTAGCAAGACGGTGCATTTCACCAAAGTCACTGATTCCCATTTCTATAACGGCTATCTGATGATTATCACGTATTTTTAACATGGTAAGTGGCATTCCGATTTCATTGTTATAGTTGCCCTCAGTTTTTAAAACCTGATATTTTTCACTTAAAACGGAAGCAATGATTTCTTTAGTGCTGGTTTTTCCTACACTACCTGTAATTCCTATGATTTTACATGAAAGCTGTTCTCTGTAAAATTCAGCAATTGCCTTTAGGGCATCAGCAACAGATTTAACCAGTATGTATGGCTTGTTGATATCCAATTTTTTTTCAGATAAAGTGCATAATGCACCTTTTTCAAATACCTGTGGAATAAAGTCATGTCCGTCAACCTTTGCCCCCACAAAAGGAAGATACAAATATCCTTCTTCTATTAAACGGCTGTCTTTTTCAACACCTGTAATTTCAGTTTGTTTAAAACTTTCATCTCCTATGTATATTCCATTGCAGGCTTTAGCAATGTTTTCCAGTGTCATATTTTTTAAACTCATTTATTTGCTCCAATCAACATTATTTATATTTGTTTAACGACAATTCTACTATTTTATTACAAAGAGACGGATAATCCACACCTATTGCCCTTGCCTCATCAGGAATAAGACTTGTGGAAGTCATACCCGGTAATGTATTTACTTCTAAGCAAAACATATTTCCGGCTTTATCCATCATAACGTCTGCTCTTGAACATAGCGAACAACCAATTGCATCACAGGCATCAACAGCTACCTGCTGCATTTTCTCTGTAAGTTCATCGCTTAAATTAGCAGGACAAACATGAGTTGTGGCACCATCTTTATATTTGTTTTCATAGTCATACCATCCTTCTCTTGGTATAATTTCCACAATAGGTAATGCCTTTCCATTTAAAACTCCAATGGAAAATTCCCGTCCTTCTATAAAATCTTCAATTAATATTTCGTTATCATATTTGAAACATTCTTCCACGGCATTTTGGTAATCTTTTTCGTCTTTTACTAAAACCACACCAACACTTGAGCCACCGTTGCATGCTTTAACTACAAGAGGAAGTGACATATTTAAGCGGTTGAGGTCTGTATCTTCACCTTTTTTCACCCAGACACTTTTAGCTGTTGGAACACCTTTTGACATAAAAATCTGTTTTGTAACTGCTTTATCCATTCCCATGGCACTGGCTAAATGTCCTGAACCGGTGTATTTAATTCCATATAAATCAAAGGCTGCCTGACATTTTCCGTCTTCACCGTTTTTTCCATGTAAGGCAAGAAATACAATGTCAGCTTTTTTACATATTTCAATTACATTATTTCCAAAGAAGCTTTTTCTTTTTCCTTCAGTTTCTTTAACTTTTGTAGAAAGGCTTTTTATGTAATCTTTTTCTTTTGTAACATCATATGTGTTTTTTGAGGTTTCAAAAATATCACAATTATCCATTCCAAAGAAAACATCCATCAAAATAGCATTGTGATTTTTTTCACGAAGTGCCTGACAAACATTATATCCTGAGCTTATTGAAACTTCTCTTTCTGTACTGTTTCCTCCACATAAAACTACTATATCCATAACTAATGTACTATACTCCTCTCAAATTTATATATTAATTGATGAAATTTTTGATGTATTCATCATTTCCATTTCCTCATCTGATACATACAATTCGCCGGATTCAATTAAATTAATTGCATCAGCAGCTTTTTTTAAAGTATCAGCATCATTCATAATATCGCCGATTTTAAATTCAAAATCACCACTTTGTCTGACACCGAAAAAATCACCCGGCCCCCTTAACTTCAAATCTTCATTTGCAATAAAAAATCCGTCGTTAGATTTATTTAATATTTCAAGGCGGTCTTTTGCTTCCTTCTTTTCGCTGCCATTTATAAAAATACAGTAGGATTGAAACTTTCCTCTTCCTACACGGCCCCTAAGCTGATGCAGCTGGGCTAATCCAAAACGTTCTGCATTTTCAACCATCATAACCGTGGCATTAGGAACATTAACACCAACCTCCACAACAGTGGTTGAAACTAAAACCTGTATTTCATTTTTTGAGAACTTCTCCATTATATCATTTTTTTCAGCAGGTTTCATTCTTCCATGCAAAAAAGATACATTAATTGCCGGTGGAAATATCTGCTTAAGCTTATCGGCATATTCAATAACATTTTCACCTTCTACAGCTTCGCTGTATTCTACCGTAGGACATATAATGTAAACCTGACGTCCCTGTGCAACTTGCTTTTCAATAAAATTATAGGCGTTATATCTGTAATCTTTGCCGACAACACAGTTGGCTATAGGTCGCCTTCCAGCAGGCAATTCATCAATTATTGAAATATCAAGGTCGCCATACATTATAATGGCAAGGGTTCTTGGAATAGGTGTTGCACTCATAACTATTGTATGAGGTCTGCTTCCTTTCCCGGAAATTGCTTCACGTTGTCTTACTCCAAATCTATGCTGCTCATCAGTAACTACAAGGGCTAGGTTTTTATATTTAACTTTATCTTGGATAAGAGCATGGGTTCCTATTATAACGTCTGCCGTGCCACTTTCAATATCCTGATAAACCATCCTTTTTTCTTTAACCGTCATGGAGCCTACAAGTATAACAGGACACAAATCAATATTATTTTTTTCTAATGTTTCTTTTAGCTGTTCAAAATGCTGTCTTGCAAGAACTTCCGTAGGTGCCATAAGTGCCCCCTGATATCCGTTCAATGCAGCAGTTATTAATGCTAAAAAAGCAACTATCGTTTTACCGGATCCAACATCTCCCTGAATTAACCTGTTCATAACTTTAGGAGATGAGATATCTTTTTTTATTTCCTCCCATGTGCGAAGTTGTGCAGATGTAAGATTATAGGGAAGATTTTTTATTAAATTTTCAACCTCATCAGGTTCTTCTAAAATATATTCATTTTTTTCATTTTTATTGTTATCTTTTAAATTTCTAAGAGTATTAATAAATTCAAAAAATTCGTCAAATACCAGTCTTTTTCTTGCTGTAGAAAGTTCTTTCATGTTTTTTGGAAAATGAATATTTTTAATAGCCACCCTTCTATCTTCTAAAGAATATTTCTCTTTAACCGACACAGGAAGATTTTCATTTATGTCAATAATATTAAGTGCCTGTGTAACAGATTTTTGAACTAAAGTATTTGTCAGACCGTGAGTAAGAGGATAAACCGGCTGCATTTTTCCCATTTTTGAAGTGTATTCTTTTATTGTAAAGATTTTTGGCTGCTCTATTTCAAAACTACCTTTAGATTCTCTTACAAATCCCCTAAAAATATACACGTCACCATTTTTTAATTTACTTCTTAAATATGGTGAATTAAACCAGATAGCTTTAATTCCGTAGCCTTCACTATCTCTAAGATAAGCTGTAACAATTTGCAAATTACGGACTTTTTTCACTGCAACATCCCTTACAACTGTTGCTTTAACCGCCTGAGTCCTGTCACAATCTAATTTACGGACAATTACAGGTTCTTCATAAACATCGTAATATCTGGGATAATACTCCAGTAAGTCTTCAACACTGGATACACCTACTTTTTCAAACAAATTTTCAGTTTTCTGACCTATTCCTTTTAATTCATTAAGCAACATATTAATATCCTCAAAACATTTCAGCCTATTTTACCACATATGAAAAAAGAATGCCAGAAAATCGAAATGGATTTTGAAGCTTTGGTTTGACATTTTGATATTCATTTGTTATCTTATTTTCGGAGCCATATTTGGTTGTAGATGATGGCAATTGGAGCCTGAGTGCTGACAACCATTCATTGGTTCTTTTTTTGTCAGGCTCAATTTATAATTTTTATAGTTTATACCTCATCCTCATATGGTTGACGAACTATATTTATAAAACGTTCTTTAATAGCTCCAAATAGCTTGTAATTCTTCTTAGCAGTATTCAATGACACCTGATTTGCTCCAATAATTTCATCGGGCATATTTTGAACCACTTCATCATATTGCCAAAAGCAAACATCACAAATATCTGTAATTACTTCATCGGTATCATCAAGAGTTAAGTAACCACAACATGGACATCTTTTCATAAAACTTGCTCCTTAAACTTTATTTTGTACACATATATGCTCCCTTTCTCTTTCAATTTCCTGTAAAATAAAAAGAAGCACACAATAATCAATATCATGTGCCTCTTTAATAATCTTATTTAATTTTTACTGTTTTACAGTAACTTCCATAATATGTTTTTCTACCAACTTTTTTCAAAGCTCTTACTTTAACATAATAGGTGCTGTTATTCTTTCTCTTAAATGTAAGTTTTGTTTTCTTAATGTTTTTTACAGTTTTGCCTTTAAACTTTTTATTTGTAGAATATACAACCTGATATCCTTTAGCTCCTTTTACCTTTGCAAACTGAATATTTACTTTCTTCTTTGTTGCTTTTTTCTTTGTAATTTTTGTTTTTCCAGGAACTATTTTAAATGTAACGTAGTCGCTTTCCCTAAAGTTTCCGATACCATTTATAATTATTTTTGATGTTCCAATATCTTTATTGTTTTTGTATGTAACAGTATAATCTGTTCCTTTACGTAATGTGATTCCTTTATACTTAACCGTTACCTTACGTTTTATGGCTTTTCCGCTGTATGTCAGAGAATTTGTGGCTACATTAATTGATGTTGACCATATACTCTTTTTAGCTTTTGTACCTGTCTTATCACATACGGCCTTGCCGTTAGAATATGACATAATCTTACACATTTCGCTTGAAGTATATACTCCATATCCGCTTTTATTTATGGCATAATCTATACCACCGTTTCCACTTAAACTATATGTACATACATTAGTAAATTTAACACCCGGTGTATCAGGGCATTCCACGGCAGACTTCAAGAAACATGTAGCCGCCTGATAACATGAATAAATGCCAATTCCATAGGCTTCATGAGTTTTTACATTTGAAGAAACCTTATAATCAGTATATCCATATGAGCCCTTTGCATTCCATACATTCTGGGATGTTATGTCATAAGGCAACTCACTTTGATACATATAACACTTACCACCGTTACCATTCCATATTGTCTGATATTTTTGGAAGTGTTCTACCATAAGTCCGTAAGTTGTAACATTGTCACCATTTATTATTACACCGGTATCAGCTGTGTTTTTATTCCAGCCTACACCTGCTCCATGATCTGCTCTCCAAACCCAGAAATTGTCGCCTATTACGTCGCTGCTGTTAATTATAACACATGTTGTAACCTTTCCCGGATTTGAATCTGCTCCACCTACTCTGTAAAAGGTATCACTTAACAAAATAGGGTTATCCTTATGAGATGTTTTATCTCCAGATGTTCCAACTGTTAAAAGTGCAGATGATTTCTTTGCTCCTGCATCAAATAATACGCCGGCTATTTTTACTCCTCCTACATTTGAAACAGTCATACACTGATTTCCATTTACAGGTTCCAATGTTGCATATCCCAATCCTAGAACAATAGTGTTTTCATTAGTTATATTAATTGCCTGGGAAAGATTATATATTCCGGGAGTAAGTATAAGGTTTTTGCCTGTTTTTAATTCGTCGTTAATTTTTGTTGCACTATCTGATGGCTTAGCAACATAAAAACGGTCAAGGTCTATGAATTCGCCTTCGTTTTCATTTGCCCATGAAACACCTGTAGAGTTTTTTCTAACTGCCGGTACATATACACCATATTTTCCATCATCATTTTTCATTAAAAACGGCTTTTCCTGACACTCAGGAGTTTCTGAAACCTTGGTGTAAGATAAATACGGCCACTCACCGTTTGGGCCATTGCTGATGTTTGTTTTATCGTATAATGATGCAACGCTACATCCTACAAAAACGTAATTCCAAACGCTTCCATCCCATCTGTTCATTTCGGTATTTCTAGAAATCCACTGTTGCTGTGAACCTGCTGATATTCCTGCTTCCGTATCAATCTGCTTACCTGTTTTCTGGTCTTTATATGTGTATTTTCTTCCTGCAACTTTTGTGTCTGCAAGAAAACCACCACTGGCATAACCACCCTGATGATGCAAATCAAGATTACCTTTAATATTCATTCTTCTCATAGAAGTAGCCTGAGAAACAGCCCACATGGTGCTGTTCGCTGTTGTAGTAAGATTTTCTACTGAACGCCAGAAATTGCAAAGGGCATTATAATTTACTGAACCGTCATATTTTTTACCTTTCATCCATTCAGCCTTACAGTTTATATTACCAATTACAGTGTTTTCCGGTGAAATGCCAAGTCCTGCAACCTGCGTGTAAAATCCAACTTCCACATTAATATCTTTACTGTAATTTCCCGGTGCAAACATTAATGCATTTCTGTCTGAAATAAATTGTCCTGCTTCTGTTTTCTTATAAATATTATTAATGCATGACTGTATTTCTGATGTACTGTCTGTAGGTTCAAAAATATTAGTGTTTAAACCAAAAGTCTGTATTTCATATGAAATAGGGGTTGAAAGTTCATATTCCTTATCTGAAACATATGATACTTTATAATATTCGCCATTGTAATCAGTGTCTGTATATGCAGAATCTGAAACAGTGGCAACTTTACTGTACTTTGCATATCGGCTTTTTGCCTTATAAATATTATAAGAACCTCCACTTAGTTTGTCCCATGTTATTGTACATGAACCATTGCTGTTTTCCACAAATTTTAAATTTGTAATCGGATTAGCATTAAGCTCTAAAGCCTTTACAGGCATAACCGACACACCTGATACTACTAACGCAAGTACCAGCATTAATGATAAAATACTTCTTTTAATACCTTTCATTATATTTTCGCTCCTTTAATTTAATATAAATAAATTGTATCATATATGCTTTGTCATTCCAATAATAAAATTGTTTTTATGTCCTATTTTAGGCACTTTTTAAAAAATTAATACCTAAGTAAAAAATGGTGTATTTTTATCATTTTTACATCAAAAAAGGCCTACGGGAAACATATCATGTTATCCCATAGGCTTTTTTTATCTGCTACATAAGTAGCAATTATTAATTACATCATTCCCATTCCAGGGTTTCCGGCAGGCATAGCCGGTGTATCTTCTTTAATATTTGCAACAACTGATTCTGTTGTAAGTAATGTACTTGCCACACTTGTTGCATTCTGAAGAGCACTTCTTGTAACCTTAGCCGGATCAAGAATTCCTCTGTCTACCATCTGAACATACTCGCCATTTAATGCATCAAATCCTGTTCCAGGTTCTGATTCTCTTACCTTATTAACAATAACTGAGCCTTCAAGTCCTGCATTCTGGGCAATAGTGAAAAGTGGAGCCTCTAATGCCTTAAGAATAATAGAAGCACCTGTCTTCTCATCACCTTCTAATGTATTAACTAACTCAGCAACCTTCTTTGATGCGTGAATGTATGCTGAACCACCACCTGCTATAATACCTTCTTCTACGGCAGCTCTTGTAGCATTTAATGCATCTTCCATTCTAAGTTTGTTTTCCTGCATTTCAGGTTCTGTAGCAGCACCAACTCTGATAACTGCAACACCACCTGCTAGCTTAGCAAGTCTTTCCTGCAGTTTCTCTTTATCAAATTCTGATGTGGTTTCTTCTATCTGGGTTTTAATCTGGGCAACTCTTGCTGCAATTTCATCTGAATTACCAAGGCCATCAACGATTATGGTATTTTCTTTTGCAACCTTAACAGATTTTGCTCTACCTAAATCTTCAATCTTTGTATCTGCAAGAGATAAACCTAATTCTTCTGAAATAACCTGACCACCGGTAAGAATTGCTATATCCTTAAGCATTTCTTTTCTTCTGTCACCATATCCAGGTGCCTTAACTGCAACTACGTTAAATGTTCCACGAAGCTTATTTACAATAAGTGTTGTAAGGGCTTCACCTTCAACATCTTCTGCAATAATAAGAAGTTTAGCTCCTGACTGAACAATCTGCTCTAAGACAGGAAGGATTTCCTGAATGTTAGAGATTTTCTTATCTGTAATAAGGATATATGGATCATCCAGTGTAGCTTCCATCTTATCCATATCTGTAGCCATATATGCTGAAATATATCCTCTGTCAAACTGCATACCTTCAACAAGGTCTAATTCAGTTTTCATTGTTTTTGACTCTTCTATTGTAATAACGCCATCGTTAGAAACCTTTTCCATGGCATCTGCTACCATGTTACCAACTTCCTCATCACCGGCAGAAATAGCTGCAACCTTTGCAATCTGTTCCTTTCCTGTTACAACACTGCTCATATCAGCAATAGCATCAACTGCTACATCTGTTGCTTTCTTCATTCCTTTTCTTAAAATAATAGGATTAGCACCGGCAGCTAAGTTCTTCATTCCGGCATTAATCATTGCCTGAGCTAAAACTGTAGCTGTTGTTGTACCATCACCTGCTACATCGTTTGTTTTAGTAGCAACTTCCTTTACAAGCTGTGCTCCCATGTTTTCAAATGAATCGTCAAGTTCTATTTCCTTTGCAATTGTTACGCCATCATTTGTAATAAGTGGTGCGCCAAAAGATTTATCAAGAACAACGTTTCTTCCTTTTGGTCCTAATGTAACCTTTACTGTATTTGCTAACTGGTTTACACCTGCTTCAAGAGCAGTTCTGGCTTCAGCGCCATATTTTATTTCCTTTGCCATATTAATTACCTCCAAAATTATTCAACGATTGCAAGAATATCTGACTGTTTTACAATTATATATTCTTCATCATCTAATTTAACTTCATTGCCTGCATACTTTGAAAAGATAACCATATCTCCAGGCTTAACATTCATAACAACTTCTTTACCGTCTACAACTCCACCGGGACCTACAGCAATAACTTCTGCCTGCTGTGGCTTCTCCTGAGATGTACTTGTCAATATAATTCCTGATTTTGTTTTTTCTTCCGGAGTAGACTGCTTTAAAACTACTCTATCTGCTAATGGTATTAATTTCATTTTTTAACCTCCATAATAACATTTCTTGTTAGCACTCCACATATATGAGTGCTAATCAACTAACAATAATAGTAACACTTTTTTTGATTAATGCAATACCTAATGTTATATTTTTACAATTTATTAACAAAATAAATATTCTATTCATTTTTGTTTTTTCCAACTTTATTATCTCTTCCAAAACAAAACAGATATTGTTGTGCGTAGCCACCATATTCTCCATATAATTCCTTAGCACATTTTCCTATTATCTCCTTTGAGGTATCTTTTCCGTTAAAATATAAAGTCTCCATAATTCTTTTTATCCACACATCAATAGGAAATGCCTGCCTGTATCCCAACGAAAAAAGCATTACGCAGTTAGCAACTTTTTCACCAACTCCCTTTATTTCCATTAGTTTCTTTCTGGCATCTTCCTCCTTTAACATTCTAATTTCTTTTTCGTTTATGATGCCTGTAGAAAGCTTCTTAACTGCGTCTGACAAATAAGGTGCCCTAAAACCTGTTTTCATTTCCCTGAAATCTGCCTCGGTAATATTGCTTAACTGTTTCATATTAGGAAAGGAATAGTATTTTTCTCCATTTACCTCCCCTAAATAGTCACCAAAATTCTCACTGATTGTTTTCACAATATGTTTTATATGGGGAATCTGCTTATTTTGGGAAATTATAAAGGATATTAATGTTTCCACAAACTCCTGATTAAGAATCCTTACGCCGTTTTTTTCTTTTATCGCAGGCTCTAAGGTTTCATCACTTTTCAGAAGAAACTCCTTAATTTTTTCATAATCTCTGTTTAAATCAAAGTATGGTATCCATATATTTTCAACTTCCTTAATTGTTTTATTAAGAAAAACAAGGTTGTTATCCTTTTCCATTATATGTAAAAGCCTGCCATAGGCTACTACAACATAATCCTGTTCATCCTGTTTATAAAATCTGAAGCATTGTCCACATTCTAAGGTCTGCTGTAAATCAAAATCACTAATTTCCTTTATTATTATATTATTTTTATCCTTCAGTATTCTCATATTACATCCTTTATATTAATTCAAATTTTTTTAATGCCTCATATATTCCACCCTTATCAAAGTCAGAAGTATGATACTTTGTAGCTTCCTTTATGGCATCATCACTATTTCCCATGGCACAGCCATACTTAACATATTTTAGCATGTCAATGTCATTTAAACTGTCACCGAAAGCATATGTGTTTTCCCATGGAATGTTTAATGCTTTAATTAATTTTTCAATTCCCACAGCTTTATTATATCCCTTTGGAACTAACTCCAATAAACTATGCTGATGAGATATAATGGTGTAATCATTTTCAAATTCCTTTATCATTCCCTCAGGATTACTGTGATTAGTAAATAATGCACTTACCTTAGATACATTTATTTCACTTTCATCTGTACTTAATATAAAATCCCCCATACTTTCTCTGTAAACATTATATACATGCTTTGTGGTTTCAGTTAAATCACTGATATCCCTTCCAATATAAATGTTGTCTCTTCCTTCAGCCACCGGAACAAAGCCATTTCTTACAAAGCCATCTATTACTCTTCTTGCCTCATTATTATTAATGGTATTGCAATATAGCTCCTTACCACCAATTTCCACATATGTTCCAGCACCGGCTACAATATCCCGAAATCCCGGAGCCATATGTTCTTTATAAATCATACACCTTGTTCGTCCGGTACATATAACCGGAATATGTCCCTTGGCCTTTAAAAGTTTAATTGCCTCATAAGTATCCTTTGGCATCCCTGTATCAAATCTATATATTGTTCCGTCAATATCGAAAAAAACTATTTTTCTATTATTCATATTAATCCTCTTTATCATTCTTTTTAAAATCACTTTTTATAGACTAACATTTTTGTTTTTTTTATTCAAGTAATGTTTTTTAATGTATTACTGCTTTTATTTCGGCTAAAATAGTATTATAATAAATGATAATAATTATGCTATTGCATAAAAATAAATGTATCGGAGGATTTTATATATGGGATTTTTAAAAAAGCTATTCGGAACCGCAGCAGTTGTTGGAGCCGCAGCAGGAAGTGCACTTTATGTAAAGAAACGCAAAGACACACGTGAAACAAAGGCAGATGATTTCGACGATTTCGATGATACAAAAGCCTTTGAATTTAACAAAAATGATGATTCCGACGGAAACACAAAAGTTACAATAACCATTAATAAAAAGAAAGTTAAGAAGGTAGCAGATGATACTGCTGACATGGTTATTGATGCTGCTGATAAATTAAAAAATACAGTTACTGATAAAATCGGCGAGGAAAACATTGATAATATAAAGGATAAAATTAACAATGCAACGGATTTCGCCAAAGAAAAAGCTAATGATGCTAAAGACATAATTGTTGAAAAAGTTGGTGAAGACAATATCAATATGATGAAGGATAAGGTTTCAACTGTTGCATCTAATGCTAAGGATAAGGTGAATGAAACTGTTGGTAAAATATTTAACGGTGAAGACGAAGATGAAGATATTTTTGAGGATGAAGATATAAATACTTCTTCTGACAATACACCGGACTTGGATGTTACTACAGATGAGGCAGAAAATGCTGAAACTGAAGATGATGTTACTATTGATGATGAGGGCGATGACGATGAATTTCTTACAGATGAGTTAAAGGATTTGTAAGAATTATGATTAATAATTTATAGTAAACAAAAAGGTTGTATCACAATTGATGCAACCTTTTTGTTTACCGTATTTATTATTTTGGAAGTTTAAAAGAACTCTTTAATGAAACAATTCTGTTAAATACCGGATGTTCTTTTGTATAATCCTTAATGTCTGCACAGAAATAACCCTGTCTCACAAACTGGAATTTATCCTCTGGCTTAACATCTGAAATGTTTGGCTCAATGTAACATTCCTTAAGAACTGTAAGAGAATTAGGATTTAAGTTAAGGGTTCCATCCTCATTTAACTTTCCTTTCTCTTCATCTACAATATTCTCATAAAGTCTTACTTCTGCCTTCACAGCATGTGGTGCAGAAACCCAGTGAATGGTTCCTTTAACCTTTCTTCCTGTAAAACCGCTTCCGCTTTTAGTTTCAGGATCATATGTGCAATGAATTTCAGTTATATTTCCATTTTCGTCTTTTTTATAGTCCACACATTTAACAAAGTAGGCATTCATAAGTCTTACTTCATTGCCTGGGAATAATCTGAAATATTTCTTAGGAGGTTCCTCCATAAAATCTTCTCTTTCAATATATAATTCCCTGCTAAAAGGTACTTTTCTGCTACCAAGTTCAGGACATTCAACGTTGTTATCCACGTCAAGCCATTCAACCTGTCCTTCAGGATAATTATCAATAATAACCTTTACAGGATCTAAAACAGCCATAATACGTGGTTTTTTAGCCTTAAGATCTTCTCTGATACAATATTCAAGCATAGCGTAATCCACAGAGCTCTGGCTCTTTGAAATACCGCACAATTCAACAAACATCTTAATTGATTCAGGAGTAAAACCTCTTCTTCTAAGAGCTGCAATGGAAACCAGTCTCGGATCATCCCAACCGTCAACAATTCCGTCTTCAACTAATTTCTTAATATATCTCTTTCCTGTAACCACGTTTGTAAGATAAAGTTTTGCAAATTCAATCTGTCTTGGGGGGTTAGGATACTCAAGTTCATTTACAACCCAGTCATATAAAGGTCTGTGATCTTCAAATTCCAATGTACATATAGAATGTGTTACTCCTTCTATGGCATCCTCAATAGGATGCGCAAAATCGTACATAGGATAAATGCACCACTTATCTCCTGTATTATGATGTGTCATATGTGCAACTCTGTAAATAATAGGATCTCTCATATTAATATTAGGACTTGCCATGTCAATTTTGGCTCTTAAAACTTTTTCACCATCTTTATATACACCATTTTTCATGTTTTCAAAAAGCTCAAGGTTCTCTTCAACACTTCTGTCTCTGTATGGGCTGTTTTTTCCCGGTTCTTTAAGAGTTCCTCTGTATTCCCTTATTTCGTCTGAACTAAGGTCACAAACGTATGCTTTTCCTTTTTTTATTAATTTTACGGCTGCTTCATACATCTGTTCAAAGTAATTTGATGCAAAAAACAATCTGTCTTCCCAGTCTGCACCTAACCATTTGATATCTTTTAATATGGATTCAACAAACTCTTCCTTTTCCTTTGTAGGGTTTGTATCATCAAATCTCATGTTAAACTTGCCGTTGTATTCCTTAGCAAGTCCATAATTTAAAAGAATTGATTTTGCATGTCCAATGTGAAGATATCCGTTTGGTTCCGGTGGGAATCTTGTTTGAACATGGTCAAATCTTCCTGTTTCTAAATCCTTGTCAATTATCTGCTCAATAAAATTCCTTGATTCTGCTTTTTCTTTTTCATTAATTTCTGTGTCTATTGCCATCTTTTGCCTCCGGTTTTTATTACTTTATACACAATTGTTAAAATTATACACTAAATGGAACTCTATTTCAATAACGTAAAAAAGGAACTTATAGTAAAGCTCCTTTTTTATGTGTTCTTATCTTTTTACATAAACGTCACAGTATCTTACACCCCAGTCTAAAGCCTTTGAATGGGAACTGAAGAATATATCAATTCTGTTTCCTCTGATAGCACCACCTCTGTCTTCAACAGTATATGTGTGACCGTTAATCACAACCTTTGAGCCAAATGAAAACTGTGATGTATCTGCAGCTATAGTTCTTCCTGCCGTTGCCACGGTACCTGATGCGGTAATACCTGTTGACTTTCCACAGCATCTTGCACAACTGCAATAACCTGTAACTTTAAATGTTCCAACCTTTATATATTTACTTTTTTTCTTTTTTCTCTTGTTCTTAGCCGTTTTCTTTGATTTCTTCTTCTTTTTCTTCTTGTTCTTAGAAGATTTGGACTTCTTTTTTGTGATTTTTATTGAATCATTTGATTCAATAACTATTGGCTCTTCTGAAGTATCTGCTAATAAATTATTGGTGGCTGCTGTATTTGTGTTTAGAACATTTGTAGATAACTTACTAACCTGATTAACAGATTTAGTAATAATGTCTGCATTAACTGACTGTAAAGCTTTAACCTTATCTTCTGTAAGCTTAACATCATTGTTTATTTCATTACCATAGAAACAACTTGAAACCGTAATAACAAGTGTCATGGCAAATAAAACAATGCCAGTAATGAGTTTTGTTTTATTCATAAATACACTCCTTCTCTATGCACTTATCCTGTGCACAAGAAGTACTATACAGCATTTATTACGTTTTGTCAATAAATTATTACAAATTTGTTACATTTATATTTTAATTTGAAATTATTTGGTTAAAATTATTACATTGTATTAGAAGATTTTTTCTAATATTCTGTCTAATACATATTCATGTCCACAAATAACTATTGTGTCATCATTTACAAGAATAAAGGCTGTTTTTCTAAGATTGTATACAACCCCTAATTCGATTCCACCATAGGTTTCTGCTTTTCTTATAATGGAATTTATTTCACGTTTTGACATATTAACTACCGGCATGTCATCTCTACGTTTAAATTGTATAATAGGATATCCACCCTGGTAGCCTGCCACAATTAAATTCTCAAGATTATATTTTTGTGACCAGCACAGAAGTTTTTTATCGCTGATTGTATTCATAAAAGTTTCCTCATTTCCAATTATTTAATATGACGCTGTATAAAATTAATAACCAAACGTCTTGTATCTTCAAGAGCATTTGCAGTAGCAAATTTTCTTTCCGGATGCCACTGTAATGCAAGAATTTTCATTTCGTCTGAACCAAATGCCTCAATGGTGTTGTTTTCCCTGTCTATGGCAAGAGGCTTGAAACATGGTGCCAGACCATCTGCCGGAACCACATCCTGATGGAAATTATTAACCCATATTTCCCTGTTTTCTTCAACAAGATAAACCTTGTGATCAACTCCCCTTGGTCTGTCACTTTCAAGAGTAGGATGATAAAGTAGTTTTCCACCAAACAAAACATTTAAATACTGCATACCACGACAGGTGGCAATAATAGGTATACCTTCCCCTATACAATGCTTAATAAGTTTATCTTCCATAATATCACGGTGGGGCTGCAATTCCTCATTATGGCTTCTGTCATAATATTTAACAGGTAGTGCTCCTCCTCCGGCTACTATTAAAAGATCACATTGTCTCTCAAACAATTTTCCGACATTTTTTACATAGTTAGACGCAGGCTGTGGAATAAAGCCCAATAGCTCATAAAATCTAATGTATGCTGCCTCTAACACATCTGTAGGGTCTCCATATTGATTAATTCCCTCTCTTTGGGTAATAAGAGCCCTTAAATCCTCACATTGTATGCCCTCTTTGATAATGCCGTTGGCACAGTCTAATTCCATGTAATTAATGCCTGATGCATAATTATATATTTTTTCACCACATCCTATGGCAGCAGGTATTTCAAATTCTGCACACCTTATTGCCATATGGGATGCCATTCCACCGTACTTTGTAATAAAGCCCTTAATTCCCTTAGTAAATATCCACTCATATCCCGGATCAGCCTTTGGAATCATTACGATTTTATCCATAAGGTCTTCATCGGTTTCATGCTCTAAATTTACAACTTCACCTTCTACTTTTTTGGAAGTAATAAAGTTAGGTCTTGCTTTATTTACCGGAATAACAGATATACCTGTTTCGTTTAAAATTACATCAGGTAAAATTATGTTTGAGTACTCATTGTAATAATCCTGATTTTGTTTTATTACATTTTTAAGAAAAGCTTCTATTTCCTTTATTCCAAGTCTTCTGCAATCCTCTAAATCCTCAACGGAAATCCAGGACAAATCATTTCTGTCAATATTTAATATTTTTCCAAGACTTTGTATTAAGTCAATGGCAAGACTAAGGGATTTTGTAAATTCAAATTTAAAATACTCCCTGCTTTCTATTGCCGTTGTCATAAAATGAATAAAATCCTTTGCAGGTATGTCAAAATCAATAGATAATAATGCTTTTGCCAGAATTTCCTCGTTAAGCCCTGTCTTTATTGCTTTTTCCTTTTGAGTCTTGTAAGTTCCTGTAACCGGTCTAAATACCATCTGATTGTAACTGTCGGTTCTTATGTCATATGTGCCACTTCTTAAATGACCGTACTTGCTGTTAAAATCATCTCTTGTCATTTCACCGGCAGAATATTCCTGGTAATCTTTTTCAAAATCTGAAGATACAGTGGTAATTCCCTTCATAAAATTATCTATATCTTCCTGAACAAACCATCCTGATGCCACAAGGGAACTGCAAAAACTTCTTGCTATAAAAGCCATTCTTGCCTGACGGGTAAACTGTGGTGTTCCAAATCTTCTTATATTTTCAAGAAGTTCAATTATAACTTTAATCAACTCCTGAGGGTTAGAACAATTCTCATATCTGTCTTTAATCCGTTTCCTTATACTTTCAAGTTTCTTAATGTCACCGGTATCATTAACGGAAATTTCATTGTAATTTGATACATTATTAAATGTAAGCTCTTTAAGTGCTTCCGCTATTTGTTTTCTCTCACTGCTGGAAAAACCATAGTCTAACAACTCGGTAGTTCTAAGATAAGTGTTAAAGTCATAGCTGGAATATACAATTTCAAATTCTATCTTATCATGTGCCGTAACGTCTTTTTTTAACTTAGATGAATAGAATGAAACTAATTTTTGAGCCAGCTCTTCATCAATCTTAGCCGGTATAAGGGAATAAAATGAATATTCCAGACTTATATATGGCTTTACACCTATTTTGTACATGAGCTCGTCGTCTAAGCGCCTGTATCCCATAGGTACCAGACCTTCATTCCATGCCTTTGACGTTATAATAAATCTATATAGTGAATAATCCAATGTTCTTGGACTTGTTCCAATAATTTCTGACGGATTCCAAAATGCCATATCGGAAAACATCATATAATTGCCATCTATTATATTCTTTATGTTTCGATAATCATTTTTCAGATTATTTATTTTGTCATAAAAAACATTAAAACTCTCAGAAGCCTTTTTATTTTTTGAAAAGTTAGCCACTAAAGGTCTGACCTGAAAAATAATAACTTCATTTTTTTTATTAATGGCAAACTCAATATCAAGGGGTATCTTAAGAAGTTCCTCAATTTCGTTAACAGCCGTAAGTAAGTTACACCATTCCACATCTAATTCGTTTAACCGGGTGTTTCTTGCTATCCAAAGTGTTTTTCCACCAATACCACTGGTAACGGAATCCGTTGAGCCGCTGTCATCATAATTAATTAAATAATATGGTCTCTGACCCTGAATATCGTAAGTAAATAATACCCCGCTGTATGCTACATCCACTGCCTGATGCTGAATTAATACCTGCTGATTTGATATATCATCAATGTCTGATGAATATGACGCAATAACATCATCGATTGCATTTATTACAGATGTAACATTAGATGAATCCACATCCAACAAACTGGTGTAATGACCTGCATTGGACTTTTTGTAACAGTCCTCGTTTGTAGATGAACTTCTTACAACAATTTTTGCTCCCTTAAACTTTTTCCCAATGTTAAGGGCAACCTCTCTTTTGTTTTTTACGTAGTCCTCTACCACAATAATAAGCATTTCTTCAATAAACGCCTTTGTGATAATTTTCTCTAATGCCTTTAAGGTATTTGCTTTTGTTGAAATTATTTCATTCTTAAGGTTATTATTTTTCTCCATTAATTTACTCCTTTGTACTTTCAGGCTCTTTTATATCCTTATTTTCCTTATTATCCTCTAAAAGCTGCTTAGCTGTATTAATGGTATTTTCATCAGGAACCATAACATATGCTTTCTGATTTGGAATACTGTATGTGTAATCTGATGTTCCCTGACCGCTTACACTGTACTGGGTTATTTTCCACTTAGGTGCACGGTTTAACTGAAACCTTACAAGAGATTTAATGCTTTTCTTTGTCATATTAGTTTGAAAGCATTCACTAATTTCACTTAAAATACTGTCATAATTTTTCAGTAATGCAGGTGACTGGCATTTGGCAATTACAGATTCAATTACTTTCATCTGGTCCCTACCTCTCTGATGGTCACCTGCAGCAAATGAATGTCTTTCTCTTGCAAACCAAAGGGCTTCTATTCCGCTTAAATTTTCATTAAGACCTTCTTTGTAGCTAAATCCTGCCGCTGAAAATGCGTAATCAGAATCAACGTCTATACCACCTAAGGCATCAATTATTTTAACAAATCCCGTAAAATTAAGTCGTACATAATAATCAAAATCTATACCATAAATCATTTTAAGAGTGTCCATAGATACATCAATTCCATAATTTCCTGCATGGGTCAGCTTGTCCTTTACACCATTGGATATAGATAATGGTACATAGTAATCTCTCGGTGTTGAAATAAGAACAATGTTACCTGTAAGAGGATTTACTGACATAATAATGTTTACGTCACTTCTACTTTTAACGGTAACGTCTCCTTCTGTATCAATTCCGCTTAAATATACATTGAAACATCTTTTTGTGGCATTACCCTTATCATTCATTTTGGCAACGGCATTTTCCACTGTAGTTGTATAAATACATTTAATTTTGTCTGTAAAATCAGAATATTTGCCATTTTTCTTTCCATCATCCGTGTCATCTCCTGCTGATTCAATGGCATCAATTAATGACTGGTTAAGAATAATTGCATCAACATTTCCCTCTAGGAGTTCCTGTGCTAATGTAACAGGGTCATTTATTTCTTCGTTATCTACAATAGCTGTAAGTTCAGTTTCTATGGCATTTAAAACATTTTTAATATCTTCTGATGAAAACTGACAGTTATATCCGAATTTATACTTAAGGGCATGTTTTAACTTTTCGGCTTTATTTTCTTTAAGAACATATACACCATATTCGTCTGTGGCTAATAAAGAGTTTTTAACTATTTCATCAATGGTTTCTTCTGTTTTAGTAAACATGCCTTTGATTTTTGAATTATATGTTATACCTAAAATACCTGATGTTACCATTGCTGCAATAAGTATTAATGACAAAACAATTGAGAAAATCCTACTTTTAAATCCTCTCTTTACCACGAAAGGAATAATTGAAATTACCACAAGAAATATCTCGGCAAAAACAATATACTTAACCGGGAGATATTCTAACAGCAGATAGTTTTTATATGAGGCAATATCATAAAAAACAACCTCTAAAAATACTAATGCCGCTATTACCAGAATATTAAATATTAATGCAGTAATTTTTAACTTTTTTCTTATATTCTTCTTTTCCATCTTTTCCTCCAAAAGCATTATTTCAAATATCTTACAGTATACCATTTAATAGTGAAAATAAAAATATATTATTGGAGGCACTGACAATTTTTTTATTATTTTAATCACTGATAAATAATTTCAGCATATTTTATAGCATGGAGGTTATTATGAAAACTATTTCTATTATTTCAGGTGACAAACGACAGTTTTATATAAAAGAATATTTGAAAAATAACGGATATAATGCCGAAATAATAACAAACATGGATTTTAATAATACTGACATAATTGTTGCAGGAACTCCATTTGTGAAAAATAATGAATATATAAATTGCGACTACTATACCGGTTTTCCGGTGGATACATTTCTAGGACTTTTAAAACCGAAACAAATTGTATTTGCCGGTAGCATCAGTGAGAATATAATGAAACTTTTTCCTAAAAATATTAAATTAATTGATGTTTTAAAGGATGAAGATGTGGTCTGGAGCAATGCCATGCTTACAGCCGAGGGATTAATTGGTGAGATTATTAAAAATACGGATTTTTCCCTTAATAATTCAAAGGTGCTTATTTTAGGCTTTGGAAAATGCGGAACTAATATTGCTTCGAGACTTTTTAACTTAAATTGTGATGTATCCATATATGACCATACAAAAAAACATTTAAGTCAGGCAGTATCATATGGATACAAAACCTTAGAAAAAGACGATTTTTCCATGGGACTTAATAAATTTGACATTATAATTAATACAGTTCCTGAAGTCATTTTCACAGAATATAACATGAGTCTTTTAAAAAAATCCTGTGTTCTTTTTGAAATTGCAGGCTATCCATATGGCTTTGATAAAAAATTGTCAGAAAAATATGGAATATCCCTTATTACATGCTCCGGACTGCCGGGAAAAACAGCTCCTAAGGCAGCCGGGGAATTAATTGCTAAAAGCATTATTTCATATTTAAAACAGAAAGGACTGGGATAAATGGCTCATAACTTTAAGGATAAGAATATTGGTGTTGGAATTACAGGCTCATATTGTACTTACAAGAAGGTATTTGAAGAGCTGAAACACCTTGCTGACACAAAAGCAAACATTATCACGATTTTTTCAGATAACGCTGCCTCAACGGACTCAAGATTTGGAAAATGTAAGGACTTTTTAAGTCTTGCAGAGAAAATCAGTGGGCATCCGCCAATTGTTACCATACCTGACGCTGAACCTATAGGGCCAAAATCAATGCTTGACCTTATGATTATCGCACCTTGTACCGGTAACACATTGTCAAAGCTGGCAAACGGCATTTCAGACACACCTGTTCTTATGGCAGCTAAGGCTCATCTTAGAAATAACCGTCCTCTGGTTATTTTTTTAAGTACAAATGACGCACTGGGAATGAATCTTAAGAATATTGGTATTCTATTAAATACCAAGAACATTTACTTTGTGCCATTTGGCCAGGATAACTATATATCTAAGCCCAATTCTATGATTGCGCATGTAGATTTAATTGAAGAAACCATTGAAAAAGCTCTTAGTGGAAGACAAATTCAGCCTGTTATTAAGAGTCCACATGTGACAATTATGTAAAAGGAGTTTTTTATGTGCGGTATTGCCGGTTTTTTTCAAACTAAATATGACGTGTTTAATGAGCATTCCTGTAGATTGCTTACAAATAAACTAACTAATATGAAAAAATCAATAAAACACCGTGGACCGGATGACGATGATATATATTTAGAAGGTTTTGCAGGTCTTGCCCACACCCGCCTTTCCATTAGGGATTTAAAAGGCGGGCATCAGCCTATGTCCTGTATGTATCGTAACCGGATTGCTACTATTATATATAATGGGGAGCTTTACAATACTTCTGAGCTTACAGAAAAGTTAAAGGAGTACTCCGTCACTTTGAAAACAACCAGCGATACCGAAGTTATTTTGTACTGCTACCTTGTATTTGGTCATAGAATTTTCTCCCAGCTAAACGGGATTTTTTCCTTTGCAATATACGAAGATAACACATTAACTATTGTAAGAGATCATCTTGGAGTTAAACCTTTATTTTACCATTACGACTTTAATCAGTTTGTATTTTCATCAGAAATAAAGGGAATTTTTGCTTACGGAATTGGGCCGGAATTAAATAAGGAAAGCTGGTGCGAAATTATCGGCTTAGGTCCTGCCCATACTCCGGGAAATGGCGTTTTTGAAAACATAAAAGAACTTCTTCCGGGACATTTTATGGAAATCACCTGTGATTCCCATAAAAATATTTTGTGCCGTGACAAATGCTATTGGAAGCTTACATCTAAGCCTCACACTGAAAACTATGAGGATACAGTTAACCATTGCTCCTATTTAATCGAAGATGCCATTGAAAAACAAATGGTTTCAGATATTCCAATATGTACTTTTTTATCCGGAGGTCTTGATTCCAGTTTAGTTTCAGCCATTGTGGCAAAAAAACTTGCCCCTGATAAATTAAACACCTATTCCTTTGACTTTTTAGGTAATAATAAGAATTTTAAGGCAAGTTCCTTCCAAAGCACCCAGGATAGACCTTATGTGGATATTATGGCTAATCATATTCACAGTAACCATTCCTACCTTGAGTGTACTAATAAAGACCAGATTGATTGTTTATACAAAGCCATGATTGCAAGGGATATGCCTTGTATGGCTGACGTGGAATCTTCAATGCTTTATTTTTGTAATTTAGTTTCACAGGAGTGTAAAGTAACCCTTACCGGCGAATGTGCTGACGAAATCTTTGGAGGTTATCCATGGTTTCATCGGGAAGATATGCTAAATCAGGCTACCTTTCCATGGTCTTATGATTTAGACGCAAGAACCTGTCTTTTTAAAGATGATTTTATAAGAGAGCTTCCTTTAAAGGAATATATTAATGAAAAATATTTAAATACCATTAAGGAATGTCCTGATTTAATTGATGATGATAAAATTGAAAGAAACAGGAGAAAAATCTGTTATTTAAACGTACGATGGTTTATGATGACACTTTTAAACCGTATGGACAGATGTAGTATGTTTTCAGGACTTGAAGCCCGTGTTCCCTATGCGGATTACAGGATTTTAGAATATGTGTTTAATGTTCCATGGAAATACAAATGTTACAATAATCAGGCAAAAAGTTTATTAGTTGAATGTGGGAAAAATTATCTTCCAAAAGAAGTTTTGTACCGTAAAAAAAGTCCGTATCCTAAAACATATGACCCTGATTATGAAAAACTCTTAGGTAATCTTGCCTTAGAGGAATTTCATGCAAATCCAAAATTAAGTGAAATAATTGACAAAGAAAAACTTGTAAATTTTATAAAATGTCCAAAAGATTACGGAAAGCCGTGGTATGGGCAGCTAATGGCAGGTCCACAGATGCTTGCATATATAATACAGATAAGCTACTGGTTAAAAGAATATATAAAATAAGAAAACAGGGCTGTATTATAACATTTATGTTAAAGTACAGCCACTTCTTCTTAAATTCCTTTATTTATGCTTTCGCTAATAAGGTTTTCAACTCTTTTAACTTCCTCTAAGAAATTCATCGCAGACATTCTTAGTGCCCCATGTCCCATAATAATCAGCTGCTCTAGGGCATCTGATGTGGCAACGGTAACTTTATATTTGCTACTCATTTTGTGGGTAGTTTTTGCTATATACATATCTGCTGTTTCAGCTGCCCTTGTATACACTACAAACACATTATCATGTTTGTATACTGTTTCAGTATGCCTTTTTACATTATAAGCATCAAATACAACTATAACGGTACAGCCTTTATATCCCTGATAATTAGACATAATATCAAGAAGCTTATCCCTTGCCCCGTCAATGTTGTCTTTAGCTAATTCTTTTAATTCATCCCACGCAAAAATAATATTATACCCGTCTACCAAAACACATTCTGCCAGATTATTCTTATTATTTCCTTTATAAACCTTAGGTTTACTGTCATATCTTCTAACAGTAGGTGTAGCAATTTTTTTTGGTTTTATTTTGCCGAAGGTTCTCTCAAAAATTTCCTCTAATTCCTTATCTCCTGCATAAGTATTTAACCGGGTCTTAGACGGAGTATCAATATTAATTGTTGTAATTTCCCCAACCTCTATGTTATTAAGATTAGTCTCATCCTTAAGGTGCATATAATCTTCCACCAAATCCCACGGGACATTAAATCCGGCACCGTGGGCACAAAATACAGACCCTGTAGGATTATTTACATCGCTTTCACTGTCATATTCTATTTCATTAATAACTTCCTCTTCATTGTGACAAGGTGCATAGCCTTTATATTTTAAGGTAAGTCTTCCCTTACCATGAGTATACTCGTTGACTTCCGTTATATAATTCCAAATTTCCGATACCGGTGCATAGCCCTTAAGGGTGGCATTACTTTCAGACAATTGTGGTGGATTTGTATAGCCGTACATTCTGCTAATATCATTCATGGCTCTTCCCACACAATCTGACGGAACATCCAAAGTAAAATCATAATATGGCTCTAAAAGCACTGATTTTGCCTTTTTTAACCCCTGTCTTACGGCTCTGTATGTTGCCTGTCTGAAATCACCACCTTCAGTATGCTTTAAATGTGCCTTTCCGGCAACAATAGTAATACATATATCAGTAATTGGTGCACCTGTTAAAACTCCCTTATGCTCTTTTTCTGCTAAGTGAGTAAGAATAAGCCTTTGCCAGTTTTTTGCCAAATCATTTTCTTTAACCTTTGAGTCTAATATAATTCCACTCCCCGGTTCAGCCGGCTCTAACAATAAATGAACCTCTGCATAATGTCTTAAAGGCTCAAAATGCCCAACACCAATTACCGAATCCCCTATAGTTTCCTTATATAAAATTCCGGCAGAATCAAATTCAACATCCATGTCAAACCGTTCCTTAATAAGCTGCTTTAAAACCTGAATCTGAATAGGCCCCATAACGTTTGCTGTTATTTCCTGTTTTTCGCCATTCCACTTTAATTGCAGGGTAGGGTCTTCTTCCTCTAATTCCTTTATTTTTAAATATGCCTGATTAATATTAACCTCATCAGGTGGAATAATTTTGTAGCAAAGGACAGGTATTAAACCAGGGGTTTCACTTTCTTCTTCCTGACCCAATCCCTGACCTGAATATGTTTTAGTAAGGCCAGTTACGGCACATACATCTCCTGCCACAACACTTCCTACAGGCTGGTATTTTTCTCCGGAATAAATTCTTATTTCATTTACCTTTTCTTCCCACTCACCGCTATCTATACTGCTTCCTTTAATGCTTTCCTTAACAGACAACTTTCCACCGGTGATTTTCATATGGGTAAGTCTGTTGCCGTTATTATCCTTTGATATTTTATATATTTTGGCTCCGAATTTATCACTGTACACAGTTTCAAAGGTATACTTACATATCCCCTCTAACAAATCTTCAACTCCTTCAAGCTTTAAAGCCGCACCAAAATAGCATGGAAAAAGCTTTCTGCCAAATATAAGTTCAGTAATGGTTTCCTGACTGATATTTCCTGTTTCCATATATTCCTCTAAAACATTCTCATCAGTCATGGCTATATCTTCTAATATGCCTACATCTCCCTGAAATCTTACAATATTATCCCCAAATTTTTCCTTTAATTCATGTAAAACAAAATCACCACTTACATTTGGCATATCCATTTTATTTACAAAAATAAAAGTTGGAATCTGGTATCTGGCTAAAAGCTTCCATAATGTTTCAGTATGTCCCTGTATGCCATCTGATGCACTTACAAGAAGAACAGCATAATCTAATACCTGCAATGTTCGCTCCATCTCAGTGGAAAAATCCACATGTCCCGGAGTATCTAATAATGTTACCTCCATATCCTTATATTCAAAGACTGCCTGCTTTGAAAAAATCGTTATTCCTCTGTCTCTTTCCATCTGAAAATTATCCAGATATGCATCTTTATGGTCAACACGACCTAATTTTCTTATTTTTCCCGTTAAATACAATACTGACTCAGAGAGAGTAGTTTTACCACCATCTACATGAGCCAGTATTCCTAATGTAATCTTTCTCATAAATAAGATTATAACTTATAAATTGACAATTTTCAATTTAAGATACACTTATCTGATTACTTTTTTAATATCATAATTTTCATCAATGAGAACAATTCCTGCCCTCTTTCCGTCCTCTATAGTACCACATTCTGAAAGAATGCCTATAGATTTTGCCGGGTTATATGTTGCTGCTTTTATGGCACTGCATTCAGGAATGCCCATTTTAATAATGTTTACCATACATTCATAAACATTTGTGGCACTACCTGCTAATGTTCCATCTTCAAGTCTTACAGCCTTATCCTTTAAGTAAACCGGTAAACCGCCTAGTTCGTATTCACCCTCAGGCATACCACATGCCATGGTACTGTCACTTATAAGAATAATTCTGTCATCTCCAAACATCTTAAATGCTGCCTTAATTGCCGCAGGATGAATGTGTATGCCATCACAAATCATTTCAGCCATAACCCTTTCATTTTCTGCAGCTGCCCCTACAACTCCCGGTTCTCTGTGAGTCAGACCGGTCATTGCATTATAGAGATGAGTAACGTGATTAGCTCCCATATCAAAGGCTAATTTTGCTTCATTATAATTAGCAATTGTATGTCCTACTGAAAATGAAATTTTATCTTTTAAAGCCTTTATACAATCAATGGCACCATTTACTTCCGGTGCAATGGTCACAAGCTTTGTAAGTCCCTTAGAATCCTTAATTAATTCCTCTAAAAATTCCACATTCGGCTTATGAACATATTCCGGATTTTGTGCCCCGCACTTATGAGGTGAAACAAATGGACCCTCTAAATTAATTCCACATAAAACAGCCTCACCTTCACCTGATTTGTGGTTAGCGGCAACTGAACAAATCTTTTTAAGCCTGTCTAATGGCAAGGTCATTGTAGCAGGACAGATATTTGTAACACCATTACTTAACTGATACTTTGCCATAGCACTTATGGCTTCATCAGTTCCATCGCAAAAATCATATCCCACACAACCGTGAAAATGAATATCCGTTAGTCCCGGAATTACCTTAAGTCCCAAAGCATCAACAATATGATTTTCATCAATGTTATCTGCTTTAATAAAATCATCTACTTTTTCTATAATTCCATCTTTAATAAGAATATCCTTTTTTTCAAATTTAAAATCTTTTGTAAAAACTAAACCGTTTTTAATAAGCATTTTTTGCCTCCATATCAGATATATTCACCTATAAGTTCTAAAGCCTCTGCATCACCTACTAACGTTACATCGTTATGTAACTGTAAAACTGAAGCCGGAACATTTGGAGTTACCGGTCCAAAAAATGCTTTCTTAACTATTTCAGCCTTGTTTTTACCATTTACAGCAATAACAATTTTCTTTGCCTGCATAATTGATTTGATGCCCATGGTATATGCTTCCTTTGGTACATCATCTATATTTTCAAAAAAACGAGAATTTGCGTTAACTGTACTTTCTGATAATTTTACACAATGAGTTTCTTTTTCAAAAGCCTCATCAGGTTCGTTAAATCCTATATGTCCGTTATTTCCAAGACCTAACAGCTGTAAATCCACCCCTCCGCTTTTCCTGATAATCTCATTGTATTCATCACATGCTTTCTTAGAGTCAGGCTCTAATCCGTTTGGTACATAAGTATTTTCTTTTTTAATGTTAATATGGTCAAACAGATTTTTATTCATGAAATAACGATAACTTTGGTCGTTTTCAGGTGATAGTCCTTTGTATTCATCTAAATTAATTGTCGTTACTTCGCTAAAATCCAAATCGCCCTTTTTATACCACTCTATAAGCTGTGCATAAGTTCCAAGTGGTGTCGAACCTGTTGCCAGTCCGATAACACATTTAGGTTTCATTATTATCTGGGCAGAGATAATATTAGCTGCCATTCTGCTCATTGAATAATAATCATCCGCTTTGATAATACGCATATTGATTCCTTTCCACTATCAATCATACGTTGGTATTATTTCTGAATTCCTTAGGTGACACTCCTTCATAATTTTTAAAAATTCTTGAAAAATGGGTAACGTCCTGAAAACCTATTTTTTCAGAAATATCCTGAATCTTGTATGACGTAGTTTTCAATAATTCTTTTGCTTTGTCAATACGAATTCTATTAATTATTTCAAAGAAACCTTTTCCCGTATACTGATTTAACAACTTGCTAAGATGCCAGTTACTTATAAAGCACTGGTCAGCCACATCTATAAGACTTAATTTCAAAACATAATGCTCATACATAAATTTTATGGCATTTTTAATTATGTAATTGTTTGCATCAGTAAACTTAAGTTTTCCTTCGCAATCTGATTCGTCTATGACTCTGTTTTTAATAAATGTATCATAGAGATATTTTTCTTCCGGATCATTTAAATCCCAGATATCACTATCTGACTCCTCGCCCATATCTCCTTTGGACTGGAGATTTTTTATCATAGCATCAATTGCTTCCTCTAATTCATCAAACTTTGACGGCTTAAGTAAAAATCTTGTTACTCCCAGCTTAATAGCCTGCTGTGCGTACTCAAAATTTCTAAATCCGGTAAGAAGGCAAACCTCAATATTAGGATATTCTGATTTGACAGCGGCAACCATTGCCAAACCATCCATATTAGTCATTGATATATCTGAAATGAGAATATCAGGCTGTAATTCCTTTACTAATTGTAGCCCTTCTAATCCATTACTTCCTGTTCCTACTATTTCACAATTCCAATTAGCCCACTCAATCCCCTTTTGTAAACCTTCAACGATGATTGGCTCATCATCAACTATGACAACTTTATACATAATTTTTCTCCTTTGCCATTTTTATGTTCTTAATATTTTAACACAAAATGGCAAATTTTTTAACCTTTTACGGCACCTACAGTCATTCCTTTAATAATGTACTTCTGTAAACATAAGTAAACAACAAGTACCGGAACAACTATTAATGTAACGGAAGCAAATAACATTCCATAGTTTACACCCTCTTTTGAAGATATGTTATTAAGTAAAACCGTAATTGCCCAGTTCTCCTTTGTTCTTAAGAAGAACATCTGTGTGAACAAATCATTGTAACTCCATAGGAAACTAAATATTCCTACCGTAACAAATGATGGCTTGCTAAGAGGCATTATAACTTTAAAATAAATCTGGAATATGTTACATCCTTCCATATATGCTGCTTCTTCTAATTCAACAGGCAATCCCTGTATATAACTTGATAATACAATAATGGCAAATGACATATTACCTGCAATCTGCGGTAAAATTACCGATAAAAGATGTGCACCAACGCTATTTGTATTAACTAATCCCCATGCAGATTCTAATCTGAATACCGGAATAATTGTGGAATAAATTGGGAACATCATTCCCGCATACAAAAGCGCTAAAAGAACACCTTTTCCTTTAAATTTGTATCTTGTAAGTACATAAGCAGCCATTCCCGATAACAAAATAACAACCACAGCCACTGTTCCTGAAATAATGAAACTGTTTTTATATGCACTTATAATATCGTAATTGTCAAATATTTTTACGTAATTATCCAATGAAAACAAATCTCCAAAAGGAAGTGAAAAGGAATTGCTATATATAGCCTTTCTATCCTTAAATGAGTTTAAAATTGACCATATTAATGGAAAAATTGTTGTCATTGCCCATGCAATAAGGAAGATATAGATGATTATTGTAGAAATTTTCATTTTACTTACTTTGGTTTTATTCTCCATCTTTACCTCCTACACTTCATAATCACTTTTAGTTTTAAATATTTTATTAACCACAACAGATAACACTACACCGATTATAACAATGATTACACCGATTGCTGCCGCAAAGTCAACATCAGAGAATACATTGTCATACATATATGTACCTGTCAGCCATGTATCTGACATACCATTAGGGAACATTGTCCATGGCAAATCAAATACTTTAAGAGCACCTGTAACTGCAAGAACCACACATGTACAAATACTATTTCTAAGAAGTGGTAATGTTATGTATCGTGCCCTTTGAAATTTTGTTGCTCCGTCAATTGAAGCCGCCTCATATAATTCTTCCGGTATTCCACTTAGCCCGGTTAGCAATATGATGAAGTAAAATCCAACATATTGCCATATAACCGGTACCAACATGGTAAATATTGCGTGGTCTGCTTTCCAGTCAATAAGTTCATTAGTTGAGGCGTCTAAATAACCAACAAACTGTAAAATCTGGTTAATCATACCTTTATCATAAAGAAAGATAAGGTTAAACAACAAACCAAGCGCCGTTGCCGAAACAACGATTGGGAAGAAATATACAACTCTGAAAAATCCTGAACCTTTCCTGATGTTGCTTACAAGAAGTGATAAGATAAGCGCAATTCCTACCTCTCCAAGTATTGTTGCAACTATCATGATTCCTGTATTTTTCAAAGCTATAAGCATTTTAGGATCTTGAAATATTTTAATATAATTTATATAAAATGGTTTATTCCACTCAGCAGATGTCGTTCCCATGTATTTAATATGTTGAAAACTGTTTATTATGTTTTGAACAAATGGGTAATACAGGAAAACAAACATGAAAATGAATGCCGGTATAAGGAAAAATATTATCATTTTTTTATTTTTGTAAATTCTTGAATTCATTTTCTCCATTAACCTTTCTAAAATATAAGGGGTTGCTGTTTACCAACAACCCCTGTAGGTTTTAAATTTACTACCTAAAGCATCTTACTGCTTTATTTATAAATATTATTCACTGAGCTTGTCGATAACTGCCTGTACTGCATCCTTAGCGGCTGTTTTGCCCTGTACTATTGATGACATTTCACCAAAGATTGGCTTTCTAACTGCTTCTGATAAGTTATCCTGAACAGCAGGTGAAATTGCTGTTACACCTGCACTAAATGTTACAGCATCTTTTGAAAGAGCAGTCATATTATCTGCCGGTGTTGTTCCATTCTTTAATGCTGTTACACCTGTACCTGCAAATTTAGATACCATTTCATCGCTTGTCATATATTCTACAAAATCAACAGCTGCTGCACGTTTTTCAGGATCATCCCATGCTTTCTTTGTAATGTAGTATCCCATTGAAATACCACCAATAATATCTGTTGATTTACGATCACCCTTACCAGGTACATATGTTACTGTATAGTTTTCCGGATCCTTAACAGCACTTTCAATACCACCGACTTTCCATGAGCCATCGCAAAGGAAAGCTGCCTTGTCGTTTGTGAATAACTGGAATGTTTCGTCGTCTTTTGCTGTTAATGTATTAGCCGGGAAATATCCTTTTTCGTATAATGTTTTAATATCCTCTAAACCACTAACCCATGCTTTTCCTGCAGCATCATCTACCTTAGCAGGAACTGTGTTATGTGTTGTAGGTGAATCAAAGTTGTAAATTGAATATTCAAACCAATAATGTGGAATTTCAAGTAATGATGCAGCAATTGGTGTATATCCTGCTTTCTTGATTTTCTCACACATCTGTAAAAATTCATCCCATGTAGTATCTTTTGTTGGAACATCTACTCCTGCTTTTTTAAGAACTTCTTTGTTTACAAACATTCCTTCCCAGAAACCATTAACAGGAATTGAATAATTCTTTCCATCTACAGGTGATGCGCCAAGCATATCATCCTTCATATTGCTTGCATAATCAGGATATTCTTTTCTAATCTCATCAACTGAAACTACCTTGCCCTGTTCAACGAACTGATTTGAATCAACTCCGTTAAAGAAGAATAATACATCAGGTTCTGAACCTGTTTCAAAGTCTGTTGTAATTCTTGACTTAAATGTTTCATCAGATGTTGCTGAACTGTCATCAACCTTGTTTCCGGTCTTGCTTTCCCAGGCTGCTACTGCATCTTTGTAATTCTGTGCATTTGTGTCCTCACCTGCATAAGTTGTTGTAACGCTCAACTTAACTGATTTCTTACTTGTTTCATCACTGGTTTTTTTACCAGAATTGCTGCTACCGCATCCGACCATTGATACTGCCATAGCACCGCATAATACTAAAGCTAGCGCTTTTCTCATAATTAAATCCTCCTTATTCTCATGAATCAGCATTTTTGTATATTATGTATGACGATGATTCATTTATTTGATTTACATTAATTATTTTACACAAAAAATACCAATAAGTGAATGTATCTTATTGGTATTTTCTTGATATTATTTGGTTATTTTATTACAAAAAAAGTGGTGTTTTTGTTTATAATTGCCATTTTTTGTCTGTTATTGTTCGTTACTATTTCAACAAAGTACAATTTTACAAGAATCAACTTAATTTGCTCTTTTTTATTTTAATCTCACTTACCGTTAAATTATCCTGGGGATTAGATATTGTCAATCCACTATCTTCCCCATAAAGTATCTTTAATCGTTTATTTACATTTCTTATTCCTATATGAGAATGATTTTTAATATTTCCCATATCATTAAGAAGACTGTCTATCTGTTTCCTGTCATGCTCACTTATATTTCCATTATTTTCAACAACAATATATAAATAATCCTCTTTTTCATATATTTTTAGCTTTCCAATTCTGTTGCCATAAATATCACCACCATGTTCCACCATATTTTCAACTAAAGGCTGAACAATTAATCTTGGAATGTTTATATTAAATAATGTCTCATCCACCTCTTTTTTAAACTGAAACTTACTTCCAAATCGCTGAACAATAATATACAAATATGCATTAACATAATCCATCTCCTTTTTTATTGAAATGAAGGACTCATTATTTCTGTTCATTGTTGCTTCCATCATAACACTTAACGATTCAATCATTTTACTTACATCGTTGTTGCCGGCTATTCTTGCTTTCCAGTTAATAATTTCCAACGTATTGTTAAGAAAATGGGGATTAATCTGAGACTGCAATGCCTGCATTTTTGCATCTCTTACGGCAATTTCTTCAGCATAAATCCTCTCAAAAGATTGTTCAAGACTTACGGACATATGATTAAAGGTATCAATAAGCGTACCAAATTCATTTTTCTTGTTAAAATCTGATATTTCGTATCCATATTCTCCATTTTCGATTTTCTCAGATGCTTTTACAAGACTTGATATAGGCTTACTTACATTGGTATAAAAATAATAAAATGTTGCAAAGAATAATGGAATCAATAATAAAATAATTATGATATATACATAAACTGCCACGTTATTTTCACTTAACATTCCAACTCTGTCAAGTTTTATTACAAAGGAAAGCCTTTGATTATTAACTGACATTGTGATATATGACATACCTTTATTTTTATTGCATCCATATTTAAGAACTGAATCGGTTATTCCTTCACCGTTCATAACTTTTTCATTGGCAAAATATAATAATTTTTTTCTATCCATTGTGTCTAAGGAGCTGCAATTCTTAATCATATCATTTTCCAGATAAATTAATGAATCCTGCGCCCATACCACATTATCAATACTTTTAAATATGTAACTTTTGTTAATCTCCATTACAAGAATTGCTATTGGCTTATACTGACTATTAACAATGTTTCTAATAAGATATAAGTGATTCGAGATTTCAACAAATTTAGTTCCTGTTCCAAGATTTTTTGCCACACTACTTACAGTTGAAAGTGCATTTGCCATAAATTCATTAATGTTAGCATATGTAGAACCTGCCATATTGCTATATGCATAATACTGATATGGAGTTTTCATGTTAAACAATAATATGGTATTTGATATTAAGGCGCTATATTTGTAGGTATTATTCAGATATGACGATATTTCATCATACATCTGGGCATCATTGCCGTTTTTTTTATATGAATTATAACTGTCTCTTATAACCCCATCATAAGAGGCTCTTTTAGACTCTTCAATTGCCGCCATAATATTGGTTCTGCAAATTTCAGCAGCATTCTCCATGGAAGTATTTACAGTATCATTTATCTGCTCGTTAGTTTTGGTTTCTGCCACATAAAAAAGAACAATAGCCAAAGCAAGACACGGTATAAACCAACACATTAAAATAACCCTTATCATTCCCCTTGTTAAATCAGATTGTTTAAACTGATTTACATTAAATGAAGCCTTGATATTGTTGAATTTTGTTGACATCTTTCCGTTTTTTCCTGCCTTGTCCATTGTCCTAATAATTCTCCTTAACGTCTATTTATTATTTCAGGCCAAGGAATTTTTCAAATATTTCACATACTTTAATCGCATCATCCTTCTCAGGCATTTCACAGAAAATTCTAATAAGAGGTTCTGTACCCGAGAATCTTCCAATTACCCAGCCACCATTCTTAAAGTATACCTTGCATCCATCCATATAGGATACATGATCTATTTCATATGGCAATTCCGGTAACTTCTTTTCAATCATTAAAAGTTCATGAATTTCTTCTTTCTTTTGAGGACTAAACTTGTAATCTCTCTCTTCCATGTAGATACTTCCGCATTCTGCTTCAATATCCTTATAGATTTCTGAAATTTTTCTTCCGGTTACAGCAATCATCTCAATAAGAAGCATTGCAGCATATATACCGTCTTTTCCATTTATATGTCCTCTAACCGTCAAACCACCGGATGACTCACCACCAATTACAGCATTAACTTCTGTCATTTTTGCTGAAATGTACTTAAAACCAACCGGCACTTCATAACATTCCTCGCCAAATTTCTTTGCAACCTTGTCAAGCATATGGGTTGTAGCTACATTTCTAACTACAGCTCCATGCCATCCCTTGTATTTTACCAGATAATAATATAATAACACAAGTATATCATTTGGATGCAAAAATCTTCCTGTATCATCTATAACACCTATCCTATCGGCATCACCATCTGTAGCTATACCAATATCAAAGTTATAATCCATAACTCTTGTTATCAGACCTCTTAATGTTGATGCCGTAGGTGATGGGAGTTTTCCGCCAAAAAGTGTATCATGTCTGTCATGAATTGTTTCTACATCACACCTTGCCGTAAGAAGTAATGTCTTAAGAGGTATTTCAGATACCCCATACATTGGATCAAGAGCCACTCTTAATCCTGCTTCCTTGATTTTTTTCATATCTACAGCTGCAATGATGTTATCTAAATATTCATTTAAAGGATATACTTCCTTTATAAGTCCTTCCTTTTTTGCTTCCTCATAATCCATTTCCTTAATATCATCCGGATTAATTTTTGAAGCATAATCCTCTATTTCTTTTGTCTGATGCTCATCTGCATCTCTACCACCATATGTAAATACCTTTACACCATTGTAAATTGCAGGGTTATGACTTGCAGTAACCATCATTCCGTAAGGCAATTCATGCTTTTCTACATAAAACATAAGAAGAGGTGTTGGTGCTGATTTATTTACAAGTAAAGTTTCAATACCTTCAGCTGCAAATACCTGTCCCATCCACTGCATTGCTTCCTTTGACAAAAACCTTTTGTCATAACCAATTATAATTCCTTTATCTGTCTTATTTTCAGCCTTCATTTTGTTGCACATAGCCTTTGCTAATAACTGAATGTTAGATTTGATAAATTCATCACCAATAACTGCTCTCCATCCACCGGTTCCAAACTTAATCATAGTTTCCTTCCTTTCTTATAACTTTTATCCTAAAACCACTTCTATTTCATTTACGGTTCCTTCCGGTAATACCTTTATTTCAGGAACAATTTCACCATTTACCTTTATTTCCTTAACTCCTTTCATAACAGCATCAGGATTAAGTACTGTGATATTATAAGTAGCTCCTCTCCATTTTCTTACTGCAGAAAATTGCTTCCAGTCTGCCGGTATACATGGATTGATTTCCAGTTTGTCAAAATCAGGTCTGATACCTAGCATATATCTTGTTGCCGAGAAATATGACCATCCACCGGAACCCGTCATAAACGGATGTCTTGCACGGCCAAAGGCTGTGTGATCCTTCCCCATAATAAACTGACAGTAGGAATAAGGCTCTGATTCCCTGATTTCAATCATATCATTCTGGTTATACGGACAAAGTGAATTGTAATATTCCATTGCACGGTCACCACGTCCGAGGACACATTCAGCAGCCCATGCCCATGGATTTGGATGAGAGAATATAGAACCATTCTCCTTTACTCCCGGATATACTCGTGTAACAAATCCAATGTCATCATCCGGAACTGTATATGATGGTGCGTTAAGCATAATTCCGTATTTTGTTGCAAGGTACTTGTGAACACTGTCCATTGCCTTTATGCCCCGTTCATAATCAGAAGCTCCTGATAAAACTGCCCAGGCATTACTTTCCAAATGAACCTTTCCTTCCACATCATTCTTTGTTCCGATTTTCTTAAGATTCTTTGTTATTCCTCTTATATACCAGTCTCCGTCCCAAAGCTGTGTTTCGCATACTTTTTTAACCTTACATGCCATGGCTGTATACTTTTCTACGTCATCATCTCTTCCTAAATATCCTGCCAACTCTAAAAAGCTGTTAATTGCCCAATAATGAAGGAATGAAACCATTGCACTTTCTCCACCGCCTAAATTAAGACAGTCATTCCAGTCAGCCCTAAGCCCCTTACACACACCGGTCTTTCCTACTTCTCTGTCAGAAAAATCAAGTATACTCTTCATATGGTCATATACACGGTCTCTTCCTTTATCTGCATAATCAACTTCCCTGTCAGCAAAGGCTAAATCTCCTGTTTCCTTTATGTATTCAACTATAGATGGTATCAACCATAATGCATCATCTGAACATGCATCTTCTATACCGTGAATAATGTCTTTTTTATTAATTCCCGGAATAACCGTTGGTGATTTGAAAGGCTTTTTCTTTTCCTCTTTCTTTTCAAACCATTCCGGGGAGAATAAATGTAATCCATAGCCCTCTGATACCAGTCCGTTTAGAAGCTGTAGAATTCTTTCTTTACATTTTTCCGGATTTGAATGAGGAATAGTCATGGAATCCTGTGCCGTATCCCTGTATCCTAATCCTGTTCTTCCGCCTAACTCAATAAAGGAAGCAAATCTTGAAAACATAATGTTAACTTCAGACTGATATAAATTCCAGATATTAATCATGGTATTCATGCCTTCGTTTGGTGTATTAATCTGAAGACGGGACATTTTATCTGCCCAATATTCTTCTAACTGCTTATATGAATTATCCACATTTTCAAAGTTAGAATATTTTTCCCTTATTTCTTTTCCTTTTTCTCTATTACCTTCTCCCAGCATAAATACTAAACGTATTTCTTCGCCCGGCTCAAGAATGATATTTTTTTGTAAAGAACCACAATGGTTGTTTCCCTTTTCAAAAGAGCCACTGCATTTTCCATTAACAACTGCTATAGGATTGTCTTCTGTATGATACAAACCGATGAATTTATCCCTTAAACAATCAAATCCATCCGGCTCAAAATTTGATGTGAAATACTGATACCCAAACTCTTCATAGAACAAATCATGCTCTATAACTCCATCCTCGTAGGATGAACCTGCGCAATACAAACTCATTTGGAAATTCTGATTATCAATCATAATATGATGGAATGAAAATTCACAGTATGAAAAAATGCTTAGGTTTCTTGGCTTATCATCAGTATTTTTTATTACAACATCCCATAATTCTACATCATCATCCATGGGAACCGTCATTCTCTGACTTGCTTTTATTTTGTCGTAAAGACACTCATATATGGAATAAGAAAGTCCGTGACGGCATTTGTACTGTGCCTTATCAAGAGGCTTCCCTACCGGCTGCCATGAAATACTAAAATAGTCTCCATTGTCATTATCCCTTATATATACATAATGCCCCGGTCTGTCCATTGGAACTGCATTTCCCCTAAATCTTGTAACCCTGTGATATTCCGGCGATTTGTAAAACATATATCCGCCCGCCGTATGATTTATAACGACACATGTATCTTTTACTCCGAGATAATTAGTCCATGATGCAGGTAATGCTACATTATCTATAACATACTCTTTTTTCTCATTGTCAAAATGTCCGTATCTCATATACTCCTCCATTTTTCTTGTAAGATTTCCTTTTCACTGTTCATTATAAACATGAATAGAAATAAAAAGAATGACTGGGGTTGTTTATTACTTTTCTAAATTTGGCGAATTAATGCCTTTTTACATATAAAATTTTTAAGATGTAATTGAAAACTTTGCAATATAAAAAGAGACTCCTGTCAAAATCTACAAGAGTCTCTAAATTCCTTATAAAATCAAAGTTTTAATTAAAATTTGCCTTCATCAGCAGCCTGCTGTACGGAAACAGCAACAGCAACTGTAGCACCAACCATTGGGTTGTTACCCATTCCGATAAGTCCCATCATTTCAACGTGAGCCGGAACTGATGAAGAACCTGCGAACTGAGCATCTGAATGCATACGTCCTAATGTATCTGTCATACCATATGAAGCAGGACCTGCTGCCATGTTGTCCGGATGAAGTGTACGTCCTGTACCACCACCTGATGCTACTGAGAAGTACTTCTTACCCTGTTCGATACATTCTTTCTTGTATGTACCTGCTACAGGATGCTGGAATCTTGTTGGGTTAGTTGAGTTACCTGTAATAGAAACACCAACATTTTCATGATGCATAATTGCAACACCTTCCTGAACATCATCAGCACCATAACATTTAACTGTTGCACGAAGACCTGTTGAATATGGCTTTTCGTATACAATGTTTAATTTTGCTTCTTTATAATCATACTTTGTTTCAACATATGTGAAACCGTTAATTCTTGAAATAATCTGTGCAGCATCTTTTCCAAGACCATTTAAGATAACTCTTAAAGGTTTCTGACGTACTTTGTTAGCCTTTTCAGCGATACCAATAGCACCTTCAGCTGCAGCGAATGATTCGTGTCCTGCAAGGAATGCGAAACATTCTGTTTCTTCTTCAAGTAACATCTTTCCTAAGTTACCATGTCCTAAACCAACTTTTCTATGGTCAGCAACAGAACCCGGAATACAGAAAGCCTGAAGACCTTCACCGATTGCAGCAGCAGCGTCAGCAGCTCTTCTACAACCTTTCTTAATAGCAATAGCTGCACCTACTGTGTAAGCCCAGCATGCATTTTCAAAACAAATTGGCTGAATTTTCTTAACCTGATCATAAACATCTAATCCAGCGTCCTTTGTAATCTTTTCAGCTTCTTCAATAGAAGCAATACCATAACTATTTAAAACAGAATTAATCTTGTCAATTCTTCTTTCATATGATTCAAATAATGCCATTGTTGTTACCTCCTATTCCTTTCTTGGGTCGATAATCTTAACAGCGTCATCAACACGACCGTACTGACCTTTTGATTTTTCCCAAGCTGTTGTAGGATCATCACCTTTTTTGATAAAGTCTGTCATCTTTCCTAAGTTAACAAACTGGTAACCAATAACTTCATTATCAGCATCAAGAGCGATACCTGTTACATAGCCTTCAGCCATTTCAAGATATCTAACACCTTTTGCCTTTGTAGCATACATAGTACCTACCTGTGAACGAAGACCTTTTCCTAAATCTTCAAGTCCGGCACCTACTACAAGACCGTCATCTGAGAAAGCACTCTGTGTTCTACCATATACAATCTGTAAGAATAATTCTCTCATAGCTGTGTTGATAGCATCACAAACTAAGTCAGTATTTAAAGCTTCAAGAATTGTTTTTCCCTGAAGAACTTCAGCTGCCATAGCTGCTGAATGTGTCATACCTGAACATCCGATTGTTTCGATTAATGCTTCTTCAATGATACCTTCTTTAACATTTAATGTAAGCTTACAAGCACCCTGCTGTGGAGCACACCAGCCAACACCATGTGTAAAACCTGAAATATCTTTGATTTCTTTTGAGTAAACCCATTTTCCTTCTTCAGGAATTGGAGCCGGCTCATGTTTTGCGCCCTTAGCTACAGGACACATCATTTCAACTTCTTTTGAATAGATCATTTGAATAAATACTCCTTTCGAAATATGTGATAAAATCGTGGGTCAAAGCTGTCTAATGCCCACACCACTACACATTTTCTCATAAAATGACAAAATAGTCTATACTTTTAATGATTTTTTATCAAAATAATTTCCTATTATTTCTGAGTTTCTCTTGTTTCTTCCAATTTGTATCCCCACAAAGCCTTAATTTGAGTTGCCAATCTGTCATATGTCCACTGTTTTTTGCTTCTTGTAATACAATTTGGATCATTTATCTTGAAACCATTATCGTCATAGCCATATATCACAATAAAATGACCACTTAAGGTAAAGTCTCCGGGACCCATTGCACATATAATCAGTCCACCGTTATCTATTTCACTTTCCATGCGTTCCTTAGATAGCCCCACCTCATGTATGTTTATTCCATATTCTGCCGGAAAAGTTGTCATTAGTTTCCAAGCTGTCCCGATTCCCTCTACATAATATCCGTTTTCTTCACTATATTTTGCCGCTGTAACCGGTGTTACCTTATCATTTCTTGTTAAACTATACACCACCATTGAAACACAGGTTGGTCCACAGCCTGCCAATCCTATATTAGAATCACCATAGGTCTTATATCCCCACCTTTTATCCCATTGGATAAGTAGTGGAACTTCAGCAGCCCTTTCATTTTTTGACAACTTGGGCTTACCCTCTGATTCGTAATCAAAATAGTTCGCTATAAATTCCGCCATTTCAGGATTATTTGCCACTTTTTCCAGCAAATCAGTATCATAATTGTCACGATTTTCATATAAATACTTAATATTCTCGTCACTGTCTGAATATTGTTTTAAAAATTTTAATATTTGTGTTCTTGTATATTGCTTTGGAGCACTAACCTTATATTTCTTTTTTGTTTTACTTTTCTTTTCTGCTGTAGTCTCCTCTTTCTTTTCAGTTTCAACCTGTTTAGTAGCGTTTTCTTTAGACTTATGACTTTCATTCTGTTTTGCAATATTTTGAAAAATTCCCACTAACAATACAATGCTGATTATTATTCCGCTTATTGTTATGGCAATTTGAATTTTTCTAAGTTTTTTCTGCTCTCTTCTGTAATCTGACTGTTTCATTGTAAATCTCCTGTAAGTTTGATAAAACAGTTATAGTAATTCTGTGTATATTTTTTGTATCAACTATTGCATTTTTTAATCTTAAACATAAAAAGAGTTATTGCTTTAAAAATCAAATTTAATAAATAAAGCAATAACTCATAATTATTACATATTATTTTGCTGTAATATATCCCTTTGCAACTAAAAGTTCTGCTGATAATACAGCTCCTCCTGCGGCACCTCTAAGAGTATTATGTGATAATCCCACAAACTTGTAATCGTATACACTGTCTTCTCTTAAACGTCCTACTGAAATTCCCATTCCATGCTCAAAATTAACGTCTAAAGCTACCTGCGGTCTGTTATCATCCTCTAAGTACTGAATAAACTGCTTTGGTGCACTAGGAAGTTCTAACTTCTGCGGCTCTCCACTAAAGTTTACCATAGCCTCAATTAATTCTTCCTTTGAAGGCTTTTTAGCAAACTTAACAAATACAGCTGCCGTATGTCCGTCTAAAACAGGTACTCTGATACACTGTGTTGTAATAACCGGTGATGTAGCCTTAACAATCTCTCCATCAACAATCTTACCCCAAAGTCTAAGCGGCTCCTGCTCTGATTTTTCCTCTTCACCACCAATATATGGAATAATATTTCCCACCATTTCAGGCCAGTCCTTAAATGTTTTGCCGGCACCTGAAATAGCCTGATATGTTGTTGCTACAACTTCTGTAGGCTCAAATTTCTTCCATGCTGTAAGAACAGGTGCATAACTTTGTATTGAACAGTTAGGTTTAACTGCAACAAATCCTTTTGTTGTGCCAAGTCTCTTCTTCTGGAATTCTATTACTTCATAATGTTCAGGATTAATTTCAGGAACTACCATTGGTACATCCGGAGTCCATCTGTGAGCACTGTTGTTTGATACAACAGGTGTTTCTGTTTTTGCATAATCCTCTTCAATTTTCTTGATTTCTTCCTTTGTCATGTCAACAGCACTGAAAACGAAGTCAACTGTTGAAGCAACTGCCTCTACTTCATTAACATTGTGTACAATCATCTTTTTTACACTTTCAGGCATTGGAACTGACATTTTCCATCTGTCCCCAACAGCTTCTTCATATGTCTTTCCTGCTGAACGTGGGCTTGCAGCCAATGTTGTAACTTCAAACCATGGATGATTATCAAGCAATGTGATAAATCTCTGTCCTACCATACCTGTAGCTCCAAGTACGCCTACTTTTAATTTCTTGTCTAATTTCATCATTTCTCTCCTAAAAAATATATTTTAAATTTTATTTAACAAACTTAATAAAACTCAGACCAGCCATCTCCATTTTTTGAATCAGATTTTTTAGTTTCATCTTCTGTTTTAGAGGTAGTATTCTGCTTATTTTTTTTCTTTGTTTCTTTATTTTCAATGGCTTCATCTGTGAAAATATCATTCATTTCATTGACGTTGCCATTTTTTTTATCATTTTTAGTTTTGTCTGTCTTTTCAGTTGTAGCACTATCAGACTTTGCTGTTTCCACAACAACATTTCCCTGTGCATCTGTTACTGTTTCTGACAAAGCTTCAACAGTCTGATCCACGTATGTTGTGTTTTCTTTTGTTGCAGCTGATGTGGTTATCTTGTTACTGTCACCTTTATCTTTATTTGATTTTTTTATGCCAAATATAACTGCTACAATGGCAATTACAACTATAACCGCTAACACAATTATTACAATCTTCTTACTTTTCATTTACATCTCCACTCTGCGTTGTCTTTTCACGCTGTTCAATTAAATACCTGTTATAATCATCCCGCGATTTTTTCCAGGTATCTGACATACAGTAAATATTAATGTTTACCATCAAGTAACAAAACATCCATATAATAATTAATCCTGTTATAGAAGCGCCTGCCGTTCTCCTTTTAAATAGTGGAATTGAATCCCGATATTTAAAATCTGATAAGAAAATGGCGGGACTAAAAAATAATATGAAAAAGAAAATATATTTTATGACAAACAACACCACATCCATAGGTTCAAAAGTGTAATACTTTATTTCACCGTAGATTCCGGTAATTATATAAAACGTCATAAAACCATAATATAAAATAGCAAGTATCATCTTATATGAAACACCTGAACGGAAACCAAAAAGTTTTATTCTGTCATCTTTTAGGGAATTTTGTCTGTTGTTTCTTCCCTGCCTGTTTCCTCTTGAATAAATATTGTTGTTTTTTGGTACTTTATAAGGTTTGTATGACATATAAAAGCCTCACTATTAATAAAAAATAAAAGCTCCTGGCGTGACTCGAACACGTGACCTGCTCATTACGAGTGAGCTGCTCTACCAACTGAGCTACAGAAGCGTCTAAACAATGATATTATACATAGTTAAAATATAAATGTAAAGTTTAAAATTACATTTACTTTACATTTTACCACATTATAATAAGTATTTTTCTTTAACATTCTTGATGTGAAGTATTTTGTCTGCTATAATTTTTTTATGATTAGTTTTAAAGTAAATGATATAAATAATTTTATGCAGCATCTTTTAGTTAAGGAGACTTTTGATAATTATTTATTATGCGAAGGACAAATTGATACTTCTAATTCGTTCTCCCTTAACGGACGGATAAATGCGGCTTTTTATGATTCTAATGAACTTGAAGCAAAAATAAATGACTTTGTATATTGGAAGGATATTAAACATATATGCTTTGAAATCATAAAAGGTAAAAAAGTTCCAACTAAAATGAAGCTGGTATTTTCTCTTGCCAAGGAATATCACGGCAAAATTCTAGACGCCTCCGGTATGGATATGGATTTACACCAAATAGGCGGACTGTACATACATGTTTTATATGAAAATAATACATTAGAAGTTATAACAGGCACTTCCATTAATGTTTTCACCATGGATAAAACATTAGATCATTATTGGGATAAAATGGTTCTTACCTTTTTTAACAATTATTTTTCCTGTGATGAAAACTAATTTTTTCTAAAATGTTAACAAACAGTAAACTTTTAGCACTCGTTTGGAACGAGTGCTAATTTTGTATTGACTTTTTATTTTTGTGCGTTAAAATTGACTTTATTGAGAAGGATTACCTCTCTTTTTAGATTTGAAATAAAATATTTTTATATAAGGAGTGATTAATAATGGCAAAAACAGGAAGTTTATCTATTAATAGCGAAAACATATTTCCTATTATTAAGAAATGGCTGTACTCTGACCATGACATTTTTTTCAGAGAATTAGTATCAAACGGATGTGATGCGATTACCAAATTAAAGAAATTGGATATGATGGGTGAAACAGAAATCGCTGATGACGAAGAGCTTAAGGTTCAGGTTATTGTAAATCCTAATGAAAAAACCATCACTTTTATTGATAACGGTATCGGTATGACGGAGGATGAAGTTGATGAATATATTAACCAGATTGCCTTTTCAGGTGCTGAAGCTTTCCTTGAACAGTACAAGGACAAAACATCTGATGACCAGATTATAGGACATTTTGGTTTAGGCTTCTACTCTGCTTTTATGGTTGCCGACAGAGTTACAATTGATACATTATCTTACAAGAAGGATGCTAAGGCTGTATTGTGGGATTGTGAAGACGGAACCGAATTTAACATGAGTGAATCTGACAAAACAACCCGTGGCACAAAGATTACTCTTTACTTAAATGAAGACAGTGTAGAATTTGCCAACATGTACAGAGCCCGTGAAGTTTTGGATAAATATTGCTCATTTATGCCTGTGGAAATATTCTTATCTGACGAAACTGCAGAGCCTGAATATGAAACAATTGACGAATCAGAATTAACAGAAAAAGATACTGTTATTGAACATATTGTAGAGCCGGCTAAAACTGAAGAAAAAGAAAAGGAAGACGGTACTAAGGAGACTGTAGAGGTTGAACCTGAAAAGAAAAAAGTTAAGGTTTTGAAGCGTCCGGTAAGTATCAGTGACACTACTCCTCTTTGGACAAAACATCCAAATGAATGTAGTGATGAAGAATATCGTGCATTTTATCATAAGGTTTTCATGGATTATAAGGAACCTTTATTCTGGATTCATTTAAATATGGATTATCCATTTAATTTGAAAGGTATTTTATACTTCCCTAAGATTAATATGGAATACGAATCCATAGAAGGCACTATTAAACTTTACAACAATCAGGTATTTATCGCCGATAATATTAAAGAGGTAATTCCTGAATTTTTAATGCTTTTAAAGGGTGTTATTGATTGTCCTGATCTTCCACTTAACGTTTCACGTTCTGCTTTGCAAAATGATGGTTTCGTTAAAAAGATTTCAGACTACATTACTAAGAAAGTTGCTGATAAATTATCCGGTATGTGTAAAACCGATAAGGAAAATTATGAGAAATACTGGGATGACATTAGTCCCTTCATTAAATACGGCTGCTTAAAAGACGAGAAATTCTGCGAAAAGATGTCTGACTATGTTCTTTTCAAGAACTTAGATAATAAATATCTTACATTTAAGGAATGCCTTGAAGAAAATAAGGAAAATCATGAAAACACTATTTTCTATACAAACGACCCTGTTCAGCAGAGCCAGTATGTAAATATGTTTAAGGCTCAGGGCATCGATGCAGTTATTTTAAAGGACAGCATTGACCAGCCATTTATTACACAGCTTGAATCAAAGAATGAAGGGGTTAAATTTAAACGTATTGATGATGAATTAAACGATTCATTCACGGAAGAATTAAGTGAAGATGAAGAAAAATCATTAAAAGAAAAGTTAAGCGAAACCTTCAAGAAAGCGTTGGGAAGGGAAATTGATATAAAGGTTCAGAAATTAAAGGATGAAAAGGTATCTTCCATGATTACCGTTTCTGAAGAGACACGCCGTATGCAGGATATGATGAAAATGTATGGTATGTCTAATATGGATCCTTCAATGTTTGGCGGAGCCGGTGAAACTCTTACCCTTAATGCTTCTAACAATCTTGTTAAGTATATTTTGGACAATCCGGAAGGTGAAAACACAGAGCTTATTTGCAAACAGCTTTATGATTTAGCATTAATAAGCCATACACCACTTAATCCTGAAAGCATGACAGCATTCATTGAACGAAGCAATAAAATTCTTGAGATTTTAACTAAATAATTCAAAGAAACTCCGGTTACCTTTTCTTGTGTAATCGGAGTTTTTTCTTTTTATTTAAGTTCCATTGTTCCAAATATTTCTTCTACTGCCAGGTTGTATTTGTACAAATTCTGGCATTTTCTAACTAACTTGGCACACTTATTTTCATCTTCAAAATTCCATGATACATAATTCCAAAATTCCTTCATTTTGAATAAAAGGTGCTTATCAGCTTTCATTATTTTTTCAAAATCCCGGTACAGCCTGTCATGGTACTGTTTTAACATTTCTTTAGTAAGCTTCTCCTGCCCCTTAATTTCATTTACCAGCTGTGGATTTGCAATCAATCCTCTGCCAATCATAACTGCATCTACATTGTACTTTTTTGCAAAATTTTCATAATCCATAACTGTTCTAATGTCCCCATTATAGCACAAAGGGTTCCTGCTCACCTTAAAAGCATAATCAAAAGCATTCATATCCGGCGTATCCCTATACATTTGCTTTCTGGTTCTGGGATGTATGGTAAGTTCACTAATAGGGTATTGGTTATAAACCTCCATAATGTCCGGAAATTCTTCAGCATCATTTACTCCTATCCTTGTTTTTACCGAAATATCCAGTCCACTTTCGTCTGAATCCCTCCAATTAAATATTTCCTCAAAAAATCTGTCCATGGCATCCGTATCCCTAAGGAATCCTGAACCTTTGTTTTTGGCTACTACCGTACCTGAAGGGCAACCAATATTTATATTAATTTCCTTTGTATAACCCATATCCATAATCTGTTTTGTAGCCTTTATAAAATAATCTGCCCGATTAGTTAAAATCTGAGGAACCAGATTTACCTTACCACTATTGTTTTCCGGCAAAATATCCCTTATTTCTTTTCCCTTTAATTTGTCATTTACACAAGGAGAAATAAAGGGTGCATAGTATTTATCCACTCCACCAAACAAATCTGCAAAAGCATTTCTATATGTAAATCCCGTTACTCCCTCTAAAGGTGCAAAATAAAACTTCATTTCAACTGACCTTTCATTAGTTTTCTAATTATTTCATTGATTCTTAAGCAAGCTATAGTATATCAAAAGAACATTTGAAAAACCAGTGCTTAAATGATATACTTTTATAGTTGTAGGCTTATTAGGTCTTAAATAAACTAAAAATTACGAAATAGCGAGGTATACATATGAAATTATGGGGCGGTCGTTTTACAAAAGAGGAAAATCAGTTAGTTCATAACTTTAATGAATCTCTCTCTTTTGACCAGAAATTTTATGCACAGGATATACGTGGCAGTATTGCTCATGTTAAAATGCTTGGTAAACAAAATATTATTTCCACAGATGAAATGAATCAGATTATCAAAGGATTAGAAAGTATTAAGGAAGATATAGATAATGGTACTCTTCAGTTTTCAAAAGAAAGCGAAGATATTCACAGCTTTGTTGAGGCTAATTTAATAGAACGTATTGGCGACGCCGGCAAAAAGCTTCACACAGGAAGAAGCCGTAATGACCAGGTTGCCTTAGATATGAAATTATACACCAGAGATGAAGTGGTTGAAATTAACGGATTACTTAAGACTCTTCTTTCTTCTCTGTTAAATGTTATTGAAAACAACACTGAAACATATATGCCGGGATTTACTCACCTTCAAAAAGCGCAGCCAATTACTCTTGCCCATCATTTTGGTGCATATTTTGAAATGTTTAAACGTGACCGTGACAGACTTGATGATATTTATAAAAGAATGAATTATTGTCCTCTTGGTTCAGGTGCCCTTGCAGGAACTACCTATCCGTTAGACAGAGAATATACTGCACAGTTACTTGATTTTGACGGACCAACTTTAAACAGCATGGATTCAGTATCAGACAGGGACTACATTATCGAACTTCTCAGTGCATTGTCTACTATTATGATGCATTTAAGTCGCTTCTGTGAGGAAATCTGCATTTGGAACTCCAATGAATACAGATTTGTAAACATTGACGATTCCTATAGCACAGGTTCAAGTATTATGCCGCAGAAGAAAAATCCTGATATTGCAGAACTTATTCGTGGCAAAACAGGACGTGTATATGGTGCCCTTACTTCTATCCTTACAACAATGAAGGGACTTCCTCTTGCCTATAATAAGGATATGCAGGAAGATAAGGAACTTACCTTTGATGCCATTGATACTGTAAAGGGCTGTATTGTTTTATTTACAGGAATGATTGACACAATGACTTTCAATAAAGATATTATGGAAGCCAGCACCAAACATGGATTTACTAATGCCACAGATGCTGCTGACTACCTTGTAAATCATGGTGTTCCTTTTAGAGATGCCCACGGAATTGTAGGTCAGTTAGTTCTTTTCTGTGAAGAAAAGAAAATTGCCTTAGACGATATGACTTTAGACGAATATAAGGCAATCAGTCCTGTTTTTGAAGATGATATATACAATGCTATCAGCTTAGAAACATGCGTAAACAAACGAACAACCATCGGTGCTCCGGGACCTGATGCAATGAAAAAGGTAATTAAGGTATATAAAGAATATTTAAACAAATAAATCCGTACACGAAAATCTCCTGTCAGGCTATCCTGTAACAGGAGATTTTTAGTATGTATATTTTTAATCTATATTATTGTTTGATTTGTCCACCTTTTTCTGAACCCAATAAAATATTATGGCAGTCATAATGATTGACCATCCCAGATAAATCCCATTATTTTCAAAGTGAATGTTCATGTATGGAATGTATACTACTTCCCAATCAGTTACCCTTCTGTCAAAGTAATTTGAAACCGAGAAAATGCTTCCAAAAAGCTGAACTGAACCTATTAATAACATCATAAAATTTAATATTTTCCTGTTTTTTACAACCAGTGCCATGACAACAGCAGCTATTAGACCAATCAAAACTGCCATGAAAAAACATTTGTCCCAAATTGCATAATTATCTCCCATAAAATATTTTTCAACATAACTTCTGTCTTTATCTGATATTATGTTTATGCTGTTTTTTAATCTTTCAGCATTATGAAAAATGATACTTGTGGGTATAATATATGCCCATTCCATAACACACACAAACGATACCAGAAACATTCCATTATTTTTAAAAATTTTATCAGTCAGAAAAAATATGAAATAACCTATTACACAACCTAAAATCATAAGAATGGCATTTGGGTTAAGTAAAAACATAATCAATGAACCAAATATTACTCCACAATAACTTGAAAACATTTTTTGTATTGTTACTGTTGAAATTTTGTTCCCCTTTATACATAAATACAAGCCTCCAAAAATGGATGCCGTTGCTTTAAGTATAAACAACCTCCAAAAAAGAAATGTTAATATTTCCATAACTCCCTCCATGGATCAATCAAGCCTTAAAAAGGCAATGTTAACCTATATTAATACAAAAAATTATATTTCAAAATTGTATCTTTCTTGTAACATTATCAAATACTTCATACTAAAACAGGCATTACCTTAACGCCAAGGTAACACCTGTTTCTAAATCATATCTATAGTCTAAGTCATTCTAAGGGTTACATATTTTGCACGGTTCGTACCCCTGTTCTATCACTTCTTCTCTAGAGCCTTTATATTTGCCTTTATTTGCCTCACTCATTTGCTTAACACCTCTACATCCAGGCAAATGGAACTTATGTGTATTCATGTTTAAAATATAATCATACTTTGAATCATCCTGATTCTCATTAGATGTTTGATTTTTTGATGTTCCACCTTTTGAAGTGTTATTTTTACTGCTTCCATTTTGTGCTGTCTTAATTTTCCCTGAGCCACTGCTTTCCCCTGTGGCATAGTTTATTTTTACCTTTGGCTGAACATTATAGCAAAATACGTTAAAACATATTCCGTCTCCATCATCCTCGACAGAATATCCTTCCATTAAGACACCTCTTGCCACCAATTCATTTCCACCAAACACAGGAGTAACCCTATACATTACGTGATTTTTGGTTTCTTTTACATAATCTGCAACCATATTTTCAAAAGGAAGCATACCATCAACATTTAAATATCTGGTTCCCGTAATAAGGTTTCTCTCGTTGGCATTTTCTCCTGATAACTGGTATCCGATTAAATGACATCGGTTGTACAATGATTTTCCGTCAACAAAATCATATCTCACCGAATGCCAGCCTGTGGGCTTTACCTGACTTATGGAGTCTCTCTTTTCACTAGGCATTAAGTCTGTTCCAATAGATGCCTCAGCCACTCCACATCTTCCCAGATAATCAAGCTTTGAATACTTTTCAAAGGACTTTCTCTTTAATTCATTCTTTTTAAAAAATGGCTCGTTATTGTTAATTGCAACATATGGTTTGTTTTTATATTTCGGAACATTTTTATAGCAAAATGACGATTTGCTGCTCTTAGTTGTCCTTTTACTACTTTTATTCTTTTTCGACGATGTGTTTTTGCCACTTTTTTTCTTTGGCTTCTTAGAATCACTTTTAGTGGCACTGTTGCTCTTAGTAACTGCCTGAGTTACCTCTGTATTGTCTGAGTAAGTGGATATATCCTGACTACATCCTGAAAACAATAAAGCAATAAGTGTTAAATATACCAATAAACCTTTAAATTTATTCTTCATTTCTCAAATACACCTCTTTAACTATTTTTTCATGGGAATATCCCTTAAATTCCAAAGTTGACGTTAAATGGTAGCCTTCTAAATTGAGGCAATAATCTGACGGATATACTTTGTCCCATCTGTAAACAATTATTTTCTTTATATTTTCTAACTGAACATCTTCATTTTCCACAAAACAAAAGTCATTTTCCAAATATTCACCCTTAAAATCATCAGTTATAACTATGTTTTCACATTCATTTTCAAATAATTTATGAGAATATTCGGTCATTATTAAATTATTATTTTTAGTAATAAAGGCTATATCCTTAATTACTTCTCTATCCCGGCTTTGTCTTCTGTTATTAAAATACATACCGTTATTTAAATCCAAACATACAATTAAAACCATAGCAAGTGTTTCCTCCTCGTCTACTTATTTGAAATATGCACGTCTAACTGATTATAAGGTATAACAATGTCTTTTTCATCAAGACCTGTTTTGATATGTTCATTTAAATAGTCATATGCCTGCCAGTAATCCTTTGTTTCCACCCATACTCTTGCCTCTAATGCTATGGCACTGTCATCTAATTTGGTAATTGCCACATCATTAGACCTGTCCTTTAGTGTATATGGGCATTTTGATATAATATCCCGTACAACATTTTTAACATTAGCAAGGTCGCTGTCATAGTGAACTGAAAACTTTACGTCTACACGTCTGCCGTCTTCATTGGAATAATTAATAATAGTATTATTTGCCACTTCACCGTTAGGACATTTTATAATTCTGTTGTCATATTTAACCAATGTTGTATATATAATGTCAATTTTCTTAACAATACCTTCTTCACCACATATTTGTACATAATCCCCTATTATAAATGGTTTTGAAACCAAAATAAGTACGCCACCTGCAAAGTTGGCAAGGCTTCCCTGAAGTGCCAGACCTATGGATAATCCACCTGTTCCTAAAAGGGTAATAAAAGATGTTGTCTGGATGCCGATTTCACCACATATAATGATTAAAACCATAACATAACCCACAACTTTTATTATTGAGTCAATAAATTTTACAACTCCCAAATCCACTGTAGACTTAAGAAGTAACTTTTTAACAAATTTCCGGACAAACTTAATTATAATTTTTCCAATTACAAATATTATAATTGCAACTAGTATGCTAAATCCGAAATTAATAAGCTTGTCCACCATGCTATCTGTAAATTTGGCTAATCTGCTTACATCCTGGCTGATTTTTTCAGCATCTAATTCATCTACCACATTATCGGCTGCTAATAAAAATTCCATAATACTCTCCATAAAATCAATAATGAGGCTATTATACAACAGCCTCATTATATCAGTAAATTATTAAAAATAAATTATTTAACTACTCTTACCTTAATTACACCTTCAACTGCATTTAATTTTTCAATTAAAGCATCTGTTACAGGGTGGTCTAAATCAATAATTGCGTACGCAAAGTCTCCTCTTGACTTATCTACCATATCTGCCACGTTAATGTTTTCACCTGCTACTACAGATGTAAGCTGACCAATCATGTTTGGTACGTTTTTATGACAAATAGTAATTCTGGCTGTCTTATCACATGCACCAAGAGTTGCTGCAGGATAGTTTACTGAATTTGTAATATTTCCGTTTTCAACGAAATCCATGATTTCATTTACTGCCATTACAGCACAATTGTCTTCTGATTCTTCTGTTGATGCTCCAAGGTGAGGAGTTGCAATTACGCCATCCATATTAGCTGTCTTTGCATTAGGGAAATCTGTAACGTATTTTTTAACCTTACCTGACTTAATTGCCTCAGCCATATCATCATCACATACAAGTAAATCTCTTGCAAAGTTAAGAACAACAACACCATCCTTCATCATGGCAATTGTGTCTTTATTAATCATTTCCTTTGTATCATCAAGAAGAGGTGTGTGAACTGTAATAAAATCACATGTCTTAAAAATTTCTTCTCTTGTATTTACAAGATTAACTGCTCTCTTAAGGCTTAATGCACTTTCAACTGAAAGATAAGGGTCTGTTCCATATACTTCCATTCCCAGTGAAACAGCCATATTTGCTACTAATCTTCCGATTGCTCCAAGACCAATAACACCAAGCTTTTTACCTTTAATTTCATTTCCGGCAAAATTCTTCTTTGCCTTTTCCATTGTCTTGTTAATGTTTTCATCTTCCTTGTTATCGCTTACCCACTTGTTGCCTCCGATTATATCTCTTGAAGCAAGAAGCATTCCACAAAGAACTAATTCCTTTACTCCGTTAGCATTTGCTCCAGGTGTGTTAAATACAACAATACCCTTTTCAGCACACTTATCAAGGGGAATATTATTAACTCCTGCACCTGCTCTTGCTACTGCCATAAGACTTTCCGGTAAATCCAAATCATGCATTGCCGCACTTCTTACCAAAGCTACATCAGCCTGTGCAAAATCATCTGTCATTTCATAATTATCACTAAATAAATCTGTTCCTAATTTAGAAATAGGATTTAAACAATTTACTTTTGTCATTTCTCTGCTCCTTATTTTATATTATAATCTGCAGCATAACCTAAAAAGCCATGCTGCAATATATTAAATTACATATTCTCTTTTTCAAATTTATCCATAAATTCTACCAAAGCCTTAACACCTTCAATAGGCATAGCATTATAAATACTTGCTCTCATTCCACCTACAGTTCTATGTCCCTTAAGATTTTCAAGTCCTGCAGCCTTAGCTTCTGCGACAAATTTTGCGTCTAATTCTTCGTTTCCTGTTACAAAAGGAACATTCATTAATGAACGGTCTTTTGGAACTACTGTTCCCTTAAATAACTTGCTGTTATCTAAGAAATCATAAAGAATTTTAGCCTTTTCTTCGTTATGCTTCTTCATTGCTTCAAGACCACCCATTTTCTTAATCCACTTAAATACCTTACCACAGATATAAATTCCATAGCAAGGAGGTGTATTGTAAAGTGAGCCTGCATCTGCCTGTGTCTTCCATGCCAGCATAGTTGGTACAGTACTGTCAACTTCCTCAGGAATTAAATCTTCCCTAATAATTGCAATAACAACACCTGCAGGTCCTACGTTCTTCTGAACACCACCATAAATAACGCCATACTTTGTAACATCAACCGGCTCTGAAAGGAAACATGATGATACATCAGCTACTAATGTATGTCCCTTTGTATTTGGTAATTCATGATATTTTGTACCATAAATTGTATTGTTCTCACAAATATAAACGTAATCTACATCATCATCAATATCCAAGTCACTGCAATCAGGAATATATGAGAATGTCTTATCAGCTGATGAAGCAACTCTCTTTACATCAAGAAATTTTTCAGCCTCTGCAGCTGCTTTCTTTGCCCACTGACCTGTGATAATATATGCTGCCTTACCATTTTTCTTTAAATTCATAGGAACTGCAGCAAACTGCTGTGAAGCTCCTCCCTGAAGGAATAATACCTTATAGTTATCAGGAATATTCATTAAATCTCTAATATCCTGTTCTGCTTCATCAATAATCTGCTGGAACATTTTTGAACGATGGCTCATTTCCATTACGCTCATTCCACATCCCCTGTAATCAAGCATTTCATCTGCTGCTTCTTTCAATACTTCTTCCGGTAATACTGCCGGACCTGCTGAGAAATTATATACTCTGCTCATTTTTTATTTGCCTCCTAATTTATATTATATATTTAACAATCATATCCTCTTGCTGCTAAATCCTCTTCAGAGAATGCCTCACTGATAGCTGTATTAGCAGGAACCATTGGAAATACCTTATCGTCTTCATCTATCTGTGCATCAATTACACAAGGGATGTTTAATTCGATAGCTTCCTTCAATGCCTTTTCAAATTCATCTACAGTTGTTACACGGTAAGCCTTAGCTCCCATACCTTCTGAAATCTTTACGAAATCAACTGCATCATTAAGAACTGTATTAGAATATCTCTTTCCGTAGAATAATGTCTGCCACTGTCTAACCATTCCCAAAACGTGATTGTTAATTACAATCTGAATAATTGGAATGTTATATCTTGTTGCTGTGGCAATTTCGTTCATATTCATTCTAAAGCAACCGTCACCTGCGATATTTACGCAAATCTTGTCTTTGTTGCCCATTTTTGAACCTATACAAGCGCCAACACCATATCCCATGGTACCAAGTCCACCGGATGTAATAAGCTGTCTTGGTCTGCTATATTTATAAAACTGTGCTGCCCACATCTGATGCTGTCCAACATCTGTTGTAATAATAGCATCTCCCTTTGTAATGTTGTACAAAGAATCAATAACTGCCGGACCTGTAAGTTTCGACTTATCTAAATCAAGAGGATATTTTTCTTTCATTTCCTCTATATGCTTCATCCAGTCTTCATGATTCTGTGGAGTAACTAATTTATTGAGTCTTACGAGAACTTCCTTAATGTCACCTATAATGCTGGCATCAGCCTTAATATTTTTATTAATTTCTGACGGATCCACATCAATATGTACAACACTGGCATTATTAGCAAACTTCTTTGCATTACCTGTAACTCTGTCGCTAAATCTCGCTCCAAGAACTAACAGTAAATCACATTCAGTAACACCAAAGTTTGATGTCTTTGTTCCATGCATACCAATCATGCCTGTATATCTCTTATTAGTTCCCTCAATAACACCTTTACCCATAAGTGTGTCACATACAGGTGCGTCAACTAATTGAGCAAATTCTCTTACTTCCTTATCTGCTTCAGATATTACGGCACCACCGCCAACTAAAATAAACGGTTTCTTAGAAGCTGCAATCATTTCTGCAACTGTATTTAAATCATCTTCAGTAATCATATCTGAATATCTCTTTATTTCTTCAGGCTTCTTACTTTCAAAATCAATCTTGTTAGCTGTAACATCCTTTGTAATATCTACAAGTACAGGGCCCGGTCTTCCACTCTTAGCAATTTTAAATGCTTTTCTAAGTGTAGGTGCTAAATCCTCAATTTCCTTTACAATAAAGTTATGCTTTGTAATAGGCATTGTTGCACCAACAATATCTATTTCCTGGAATGAATCCTTTCCAAGACCTGATTTCGCAACGTTAGCTGTAATAGCTACCAGTGGAACAGAATCCATATATGCTGTTGCAATACCTGTAACAAGATTTGTTGCTCCCGGACCTGATGTTGCCATACAAACTCCAACCTTACCTGTTGAACGGGCATATCCGTCAGCAGCATGGGCTGCACCCTGTTCATGGGATACAAGGATGTGATTTATATCATCTGAGTTCTTGTAAAGCTCATCGTAAATATTTAAAATAGTTCCTCCCGGATAACCGAATACTGTATCAACACCCTGTTCTTTAAGACATTCTATAACAATTTGTGAACCATTTAATATCATAGTATTTCCTCTCTTCCGCTTTATTTGTTTATCTCTAATGTAGCTCCCTTATTGCCTGATGTAACCATAGAAGCGTATCTTGCTAAATAGCCTGTAGTTACCTTTGGCTCTCTAGGCTGCCATTTTTCTTTTCTCTTTGCCATTTCTTCATCTGAAACATCTACATTAAGTGTCATTTCAGGAATATTTATCTTAATAATATCTCCCTCTTCAACTAATGCTATAGGTCCGCCTACAGCTGCCTCAGGTGATACGTGTCCAATGGAAGCTCCTCTTGAAGCACCTGAAAATCTGCCGTCTGTAATAAGAGCAACTGTCTCACCAAGTCCCATACCTGCAATAGCTGATGTAGGATTTAACATCTCTCTCATACCAGGGCCACCCTTAGGTCCTTCATATCTGATAACAACAACATCACCATCAACAATTTTTCCACCTTTAATTGCTGCAATAGCATCTTCCTCACATTCAAACACTCTTGCCGGTCCTTCATGTACCATCATTGAGTCTGCAACTGCTGAACGTTTAACAACTGAACCATCAGGTGCAAGATTTCCCTTAAGAACTGCAAGACCACCTGTTTTACTATATGGATTGTCTAACGGCCTTATAACCTCAGGGTTCTTATTTACGCAACCCTTAATATTCTCTCCAACAGTCTTTCCTGTAACTGTCATACAATCTTCATGTAATAAACCAAGTTCACTTAACTCATTCATAACTGCGTAAACACCACCGGCTTCGTTAAGGTCTTCCATATATGTAGGACCTGCAGGAGCCAAATGACATAAGTTAGGTGTCTTAGCACTGATTTCATTAGCAAATGAAATATCAAAATCAAATCCTATTTCATGGGCAATTGCCGGAAGATGTAACATACTGTTTGTTGAGCATCCCAGTGCCATATCTACTGTTAATGCATTGAGAATTGCATCTTTTGTCATAATATCTCTTGGTCTGATATCTTTTCTTACCATTTCCATTACAGCCATACCTGCATGTTTTGCAAGTTTAAGTCTCTCAGAATAAACTGCCGGAATGGTTCCATTCCCTTTAAGTCCCATACCCAGTGCTTCTGTTAAGCAGTTCATTGAGTTAGCTGTATACATTCCTGAACATGAACCACATGTAGGACATACCTTTTCCTCAAATTCTCTTACGTCATCAAGAGTCATTTTACCGGCAGCATTAGCACCAACCGCTTCAAACATTGATGAAAGACTTCTCTTCTGACCATGTACATGTCCTGCAAGCATTGGTCCACCTGAAACAAATACTGTTGGAACATTAACTCTGGCAGCTGCCATTAAAAGTCCCGGTACGTTTTTGTCACAGTTAGGAATCATTACCAATGCATCAAACTGATGGGCTTTAGCCATACATTCAGTTGAATCTGCAATTAAATCTCTTGTTACGAGAGAATATTTCATTCCCTCATGTCCCATAGCAATACCATCGCAAACAGCAATAGCCGGGAACATAATTGGAGTACCACCTGCCATGGCAACTCCCATTTTAACTGCCTGTGCTATTTTGTCCAGATTCATATGTCCCGGAACAATTTCATTATATGAACAAACAATACCAACCAAAGGTCTTGAAAGCTCTTCCTCTGTCATACCGAGAGCATTAAACAATGACCTGTGTGGTGCCTGCTGTATTCCTTTTTTTACTGAATCACTCTTCATAATAAACCTCCTGAAATTTATATTCTCTTTACGATTTCATTGCCCATTTCCTTACAGCCTACCAGTGTCATGCCATCTGACATAATATCAATTGTTCTGATATTATCTTCAAGAACCTTTTCCACTGCCTTTTCCACTGCATCAGCTTCCTCATCCAAATCAAAGGAATATCTAAGCATCATAGCTGCTGAAAGAATTGTAGCTATAGGATTTGCCTTATTCTGTCCTGCTATATCCGGTGCTGCTCCATGACTTGGTTCGTAAAGTCCGAACTTATCCTCTCTAAGACTTGCTGATGATAACATTCCTATGGAACCTGTTATCATACTTGCCTCATCTGATAAAATGTCACCAAACATATTTTCAGTAACTACCACATCAAACTGTGCCGGATTTTTTACCAGCTGCATTGCACAGTTGTCTACCAACATATGGGTAAGGGTAACTTCAGGATAATCCTTTGCCACTTCGTTTACAATTTTGTCCCACAATCTTGAACTGTCCAATACATTAGATTTATCAACGCTTATGACATTCTTTCTTCTCTTCATTGCAATGTCAAAAGCTTTTTTAGCAATTCTTCTTATTTCATTTTCGTTATATGTCAAAGTATCTGTTGCCGTAAGAACCCCATCAACTTCCTCTGTTTTTCTTTCGCCAAAATAAAGTCCGCCTGTAAGCTCTCTTACAATAATCATATCAAAGCCTGCATCTGCCACTTCTTCCTTTAACGGACATGCACCCTTCAATTCTTTGTAAAGATAAGCCGGTCTTAAATTAGCAAAAAGATTCAAACCTTTTCTAATTGCAAGAAGCCCTGCCTCCGGTCTTAAATTAGGTGGTAGTTCATACCAACTGTCTTTACCGACGACTCCACCCACGGCACCTAACAATACCGCATCACTTTTCTTTGCTGTCTCAAGTGCATCCTCTGTAAGAGGGACACCATATTTGTCTATAGATATGCCACCCATATCAACTTCCGTGTATTGGAAACTATGTCCAAACTTTTCCCCGACAGCATTAAGAACCTTCTGTGCTTCTGTAACAATTTCCGGTCCGATTCCATCTCCTGGAATTACTGCAACATTAAAATTCATTATGCTTCCTCTTTTCCTTATAGTTTCTAGTGGATATAATTAATTTCTATGTATAATCAGTGTATTTAATTTCTAATTATAAAAATCCACATTAACTCATAAATTATAACCCAAATAAACTCATTTTTCAACACATATATCTTAATCAGTTTTATTGATTATTTTTACTGTGAAAAAATCGTATATTTTAGTTAAGTTTTGCCGTAAATATATAACTATAAAAAGAAGGAACATCTGAAACCCTGATTTCAGATATTCCTTCCAATATCAAATCTAAAAACCTAGATTATAACCCGCATGTTTAAAATATTATGCTTCTGCTTTTTCCACGTCAACTATTGCTGCCTTCTGCATTGGTATTCTGCAGTTTTTGTTTCCACCAAACTCAACAATAACTGTTTCTTCCTGAACATCAATAATCATTCCGTAGAATCCGCTTGTGGTTAAAACACTATCACCGATTTCAACACTATCCATTAAAGCTTTCTGCTTTTTTTCCTGTTTCTTCTGTGGTCTGATAGCGATAAAATACATAAATCCAATAATAATTACAACATATGCAATCATTATAAGTATTCCCTGACTTGAGCCTGAACCTGCTGCTACTAAAACTGGCATAAAACCTACCTCCTAATTCTTGTCGTTTTCTTTAAAACCTTCCAGTTTATTATTTTTATACTCACTGTATCTTCCGGCTTTTATAGCCTCTCTGATTTCCTCCATCATTGTATTATAAAAATATAAATTATGCAATACACACAAACGCATTCCCAACATTTCTTTAGCTTTAAGTAAATGTCTGATATATGCTCTTGTATGATATTTACATGCCGGACACTGACATCCTTCCTCTATCGGTCTGTCATCAGTCTCATACTTTGCATTAAACAAATTGAGCTTTCCTGCATTAGTATAAACATGACCATGTCTTCCGTTTCTTGAAGGATATACACAATCGAAAAAGTCAACTCCCCTCTCAACTGCCTCTAATATATTAGCCGGTGTTCCTACACCCATAAGATAAACCGGCTTGTCTCCCGGAAGATATGGAACTACCTTTTCAATAATACGGTACATTTCCGCGTGACTTTCCCCAACTGCCAAACCGCCTATGGCATAACCATCTAAATCAATATCAGAGATGACTTTTGCATGCTCAATACGGACATCATCATATATCCCCCCTTGGTTGATTCCAAAAAGCATCTGATTTTTGTTTATTGTATCCTCAAGACCGTTTAAACGATTCATTTCCTTTCTGCATCTTTTAAGCCATCTTGCGGTTCGTGCAACTGAATTTTCAATATAGTCTCTTGAAGCCACACTGGAAGGACATTCATCAAATGCCATGGCTATGGTTGATGCAAGATTTGACTGAATCTGCATACTTTCTTCCGGACCCATAAAAATCTTTCTTCCATCTACATGAGAGTTAAAATAAACTCCTTCTTCTTTTATTTTTCTAAGACCAGCCAGAGAAAAAACCTGAAATCCACCTGAGTCTGTAAGTATGGGCTTATCCCAATTCATAAACCTGTGTAAGCCCCCAAGCTGCTTAACTATCTTATCTCCCGGTCTTACATGAAGGTGATAAGTGTTAGATAATTCCACCTGTGTCTTTATTTCCTTTAAATCTTCTGCAGCTACTGCACCTTTTATGGCTCCTGCCGTACCTACGTTCATAAATACAGGAGTTTCAATAGTGCCATGCACCGTTTCAAACCTACCGTACTTTGCTGCCCCATCTTTTGCTAGAACTTTAAACATATTATACCTGCTTTATTATATTATACTCAAAAATGCGTACATTTATATTTTATAACATTATTTTGATATATTTTCAATATGTAAACAAAACAAAAATGTATTTTCCGGTCAAACATTAAGTTGACACCTGTTTGAGGATATTGTTATACTGTTATAGGCGATTTTACGGAAAGGAGACTTGCTATATGGCTGGTTCAACATACGGAAATATTTTCAAAATTACAACATGGGGTGAATCCCACGGCAAGGCATTAGGTGTTGTTGTAGATGGATGTCCTGCGGGACTTGAATTAAACGAAGATGACATACAGAAGTTTTTAAATAGAAGAAAACCCGGTCAGTCAAAATATACAACCCAGCGAAAAGAAGATGATAAGGTTGAAATACTTTCAGGTGTATTTGAAGGAAAAACAACCGGTACACCTATTTCAATGATTGTAAAAAATAAAGACCATCATTCTGCGGATTATAGTGATATTGCTTCATATTACAGACCGGGACATGCAGATTATACATTTGATGCCAAGTACGGATTTAGGGATTATCGTGGTGGTGGACGTTCCTCCGGCCGCGAAACCATCGGACGTGTTGCTGCCGGTGCCATTGCCTCAAAAATTCTTGAGAAGCTTGGCATTGAAATGCTTACATATTCTAAGAGTATTGGCAATGTTGAAATAGATTACAAAAAATTTAACAAAGATGAAATTGAGAAAAATCCTGTTTATATGCCTGATTCAGATGCTGCAAAAGCAGCTGAAAAAATTTTGGGCGAAAAAATGGCTGAAATGGATTCATGTGGTGGAATAATTGAATGTATTGTAAACAATATGCCAGTGGGAATTGGCGAACCTGTATTTGACAAGCTTGATGCTAATATTTCCAAAGCCATTATGTCCATCGGTGCCATTAAAGGCATTGAAATAGGTGACGGTTTTGAAGTTGCCAAAATGTCAGGCTCAACGGATAATGATGGATTCAGCATTGAAAACGGTGTTATTTCCAAGACATCTAATCACGCCGGTGGAATTTTAGGTGGAATGAGTGATGGCTCTTCTATTGTGGTACGTGCAGCAGTTAAACCTACACCATCTATCGCAAGAACTCAACAAACCATTAATAAATCCGGTGAAAACATTGATATTAACATAAAAGGCCGTCATGACCCGATTATTGTTCCCCGTGCAGTGGTTGTGGTGGAATCAATGGTTGCCGTTACTCTTGTAGATATGCTTTTTACGGGAATGACTTCTAAGTTAGATAAAATAATAGACTTTTACAAATAAAAACTATTTATACTAGAAATCCTTAGCAAAACCTAATCTTTGCTAAGGATTTTTTCATATATCAGCCCCATTACAAACCATAACGGCGCATAGTCTAACCGAACAACTCCTTTTATATTATATTTCGCACTACTATAATCCCACGGACAATTGTTACTTTTCTTTAACAGGCTTCCTGACACAAATTCCACCAGAAATATTCCTGCTGTATAAACTGCTCCCCTTTCCACCATTGGTTTATTATAAGCTTTAAGTTTTTTACTAATTGGCTTAATCACTGATGCCATACCATATATTGGAAACATCCATATGGATGTCTTTCCTATAAGCTTATAATTTTTTTCTTTAAAACAATAGGCTGATGTAAAGAGTACCTCAATACACCAGCCTGTTATTCCACATTTTATAAAATCTCTGTTAATTACACTCTTCATATGTGTAATTATTTCCAAAAATATGAATCTTATTCATATAACGGATACTTGTCTGTTAATGTCTTAACCTTTGCCTTAACCTTTTCGCAATTACCTGTTAAATCACTTGCAATATCAGCCATACACTCTGCAATAACATCCATATCCTCTGTATTTAAACCTCTTGTAGTTACAGCAGGTGTTCCAATTCTGACACCACTGGTAATACCCGGCTTCTGAGGGTCATTCGGAATGGCATTTTTGTTACATGTAATGTTTGCGGCATCAAGAGCTATTTCAAATTCTTTACCTGTAATATTCTTGCTTCTTAAGTCAACTAACATTAAGTGGTTATCGGTACCACCTGATACAAGGTCAAAACCTCTGTCAGTAAGACCTTTTGCCAATGCCTGGGCATTATCTACAATATTCTTTGCATATACCTTAAATTCAGGAGATAATGCTTCCTTAAGGCAAACTGCCTTTGCAGCTATAACATGCATCAAAGGTCCACCCTGAATACCAGGGAATACTGCTTTGTTTAATTTATGTTCTAAAGCAAACTCTTCACTTGAGAGAATAAGTCCGCCTCTAGGTCCTCTTAATGTCTTATGGGTAGTTGTTGTAGTAACATGCGCATAAGGAATAGGGCTCATATGCTGACCACCTGCCACAAGACCTGCAATGTGTGCCATATCTACCATTAAATATGCTCCCACTTCATCTGCAATCTCTCTGAATTTCTTGAAATCTATCTTTCTTGGATAAGCACTTGCACCTGCCACAATAAGCTTTGGCTTAGCTTCAAGTGCTATTCTTCTTACTTCGTCGTAATCTATAAATCCATTCTCATCTACGCCGTATGATACTACGTCAAAATATGTTCCTGACATATTTACAGGTGAACCATGGGTAAGGTGTCCGCCGGCATCAAGACTCATACCCATAACCCTTTCTCCCGGTTTTACCAATGCGAAAAATACAGCCATATTTGCCTGTGCACCTGAATGAGGCTGAACATTGGCGTATGTACATCCAAATAATTTCTTAGCTCTTTCTCTTGCCAATTCTTCCACTACATCAACGTATTCACATCCGCCGTAATATCTCTTTCCCGGATATCCTTCTGCATATTTGTTTGTAAGGTGGCTTCCCATAGCTGCCATTACACCTTTGCTTACAAGATTTTCAGAAGCAATAAGTTCAAGATGTGAACGCTGCCTTCCAAGTTCATCTTCCATTGCTTTAGCAACTTCTGCATCTGCATTTTTAATTTCATCAAATGAAAACATAATAAAACCTCCATATATTTATAATCAAACGACACTTAAGCCGATTTTTTCCCTTATTACTTTACCATAACCTTCTATATTTTTAAACTAATTTTTTAATTTTGTTCTATTTTAATCCGAAAAATAATATTTATTAAGGTAAAACTAAAGGAGGATACTATGTACAAAATTCTTGCATTTGACAACGGTCAGCCGGCTATACTTTACCACAACGGACATAACGTATATATGTATACGGCAATTAGAGGACATATCCACCCTGAGGGGATTATTTTTAATGACGTAAAAGATGACTTTAGAATTTATGATGGTAATAAAAAATACGCCTTCTATATATCCACCGACAATAAAATAAAAACTGCAACCTTGTCGGGGAATCGTTTTATGGAGTTTTTATCCATTCCTTTAGAAGACAGCAAAAACGGGCGTACTATTGTAAATGTTTCACCTATAATGTGCGAAAATGAACTTTACATATTTTATTGTACTCACAATAACCATAGCAATTTATGTGATGTTTATTATCTGCTTTGCTCTGCACCAAACCATACATGTCTCATTAAGCGTAACATTAAAAATTATAATGACTTCGATGTGGTAAGCTCTAACAGGAAAACCTATATCATTTTGCAAAATGACTGCTACTACTTAAGTAAAAACGGAACCATTACAACAATTACAAAAAACGGACCTGACAATGTGAATTTAGCTGCTAACGAAACCATTGAACAATTAAAAGATTCATTATCGGAAAAAAGCAGTGAACTAATTAAATGTCAAAAGAAGATTTATGAAAAAAACATGGAAATATCTAATCTTAAATTTACAAAAAAACAGCTTTCCAGACAGTGTGAACAACTAAGCAGTTGTGTTGGAAAGCTTCAGGATGAATTAAGGAGAATAAAATTTATGTAAATCACACAAAAAAACTTTAGGGATTTGTATTTTAACATTGCAACCTTTACAAAACTTTTTATAATCATATTGCTGTGTTGTATAATGTGATGTTTTTTTCATTATACAGCAGTATTTTATTATATTTTATGAGGGGGGGATGCAATGAAGTCAACATTCAAAGCACTATTTCTCGCGCTTACAATGGCATTGTTTGTCCTGCCTGCAGTAAGCGACGGCGTTACTGATAACACTAATATTTTCCAGAAATTGCTTAATAGACTTGGCGATTTAGGCGGAGGTACCTTATATGTACCAACCGGAAAGTACGTTATAAAGGGAAATCTTACTATTCCAAAGGGTGTAACTTTACTATGTATTACCATTTCTATGTTCTGCAAAAAAGCATACACCGCCCCGAAATGTACAAATTCCAACACAATGTATGCTTTTATAATTTATTATATATATATTTATTTTTTAATAATTGCAATGTCCAGTTCTTCTAACTGTTTGTCGTCAACTTCCCCCGGTGCGGCAGTCATAAGACATGATGCATCCTTTACCTTAGGGAATGCAATTACCTCACGGATATTATCCTCACCTGACATATGCATAACCAATCTGTCAAGTCCGTATGCAAGTCCTGCGTGTGGAGGAACGCCATACTTGAAAGCATCTAATAAGAAACCAAACTGTTCATGAGCA